>Ga0098050_1000378_pt1 | contig 16423 bp, 16 predicted proteins | sample 14_taG_FD_77070 | JGI IMG/M metagenome (GOLD analysis project Ga0098050, IMG submission 77070) | Marine viral communities from the Subarctic Pacific Ocean - 14_ETSP_OMZ_AT15311 metaG | ecosystem: Environmental > Aquatic > Marine > Oceanic | place: Pacific Ocean | collected 2015-01-18
ATTTGTTGTAAGTGGTTGTGAACCAGAAGAAGTATGAGCTGTGTTAGCCATAAAGATATTATTAGTCGAAGTATCTTTAACTAAATCTCTAACTTGATAAGAGGTAGATGCACTCCAGTTACCTTTAAAAGTTCCTAACTCTTGAGTTACTGATAGTTCTCCAGAAGAATCAAAAGATAAAACTTTGTTAGCACGATCAGTAGCACCTACAGTAAACTCTGTAGATGTCATTGTGTTTGTTCTTGATAATTTTATTGATCTATCAGCTTCTTCAGATACTTGTTGTGCAACCATAGTAGCACGATCCAAACCCTCTTCATGTGTCTCCGCAGGGAATGGATCATTAGCAATATAATCTATCGCTTGAGTTTGCGGGACATTCCTTCTAATTACTACAGTTTCACCAGAAGCCGGAGTGTTGCCAGTAGTGAAAGTAATTGAACCTCCACTAGCATCACCCGCACCAGCTACTGTATAGTGTGTAGATAGACTTTTAGTTGTCTCTGTACCTGTAGATGATCTAATAATTACTGTTAGATCGCTGTCCTGCAAAATTTTAAATTGATAGGCAAAGTTAGTGGTACTGCCATTACCATTGTGGGAACTCTTAATAATTGTAGTTGATACTGTCATGTTATTTTACCTATATTCAATTAACTAATCATTGTCTAGTTTTATTGCATAAACCTCTTTATTATAATATTGATTTACAGCAAGTTTAGCACCATTAATCATATCTTTTAACACAATATTTGTTAAATACAATTTTTCTTCTGGGTTAGAATCTTTAGCTTCGTTAATATTTCTTATAACATCTTCTTGAACCTGTAAAGCTCTGTATGCTCTTTCTAATACTACCCAATTTGCAGGTAATTTATCTTTCTCTATTTTTGCTTTTTCTATTTCACCTCTATTTTCTAATATTCTTGCAGCATTAAGTCTTTTCATAACAGGCTCATATAGTTTTCTAAAATCTGTTATAGGTTCTGCGTTTCTGTCTGGATTCTTTATAAATATTGCTTTTATAATAGGATATTCAGATAACATTTTTTTTCTATTATTTGATCTATCTACAATACCAGCTGCATCCAATAGTGAATCTGATAATGTTAATACATACCCACCTATTCCACCTGTCCAACCTCTCCAAGAATTTTCTAAAACTAATGGTGAAGAAAAAGCAGAAAAATCATCTCCATTTAATTTTCTAATTAATCCAGCTATTAACTTTGTTGTTTCAGAAGTAAAATCTGTATATTGATATTCAGATGGTACATTTTCTAATCCAGCAGGAATAATAGGTCTATCAAAAAAGAAACTTCTATTATTTTTAGTTTCAAAATAAGGTTTAATAACATCTGGTATAGGAATTAATCCTTTAAATGTTTGTACTGCAACTGCATCTTTAAATTTTTCTAATGCTTTGGGGTCTTGATCAAAATAATAGTCTAAAAATCTTTCTGCACCAGTTCCAAAAATTAAACCTATTTCAAATGGTTTTGCTATTGGATAATATGTTCCATTAACTCTAACATTCCAGAACAAATCTTTTCTCCATTGAGGTAATGATTGGTAATCTGGATCATCATGGTTACGCATCCAAAGTAATATAGATGGTAATGTTACATACATAAAAGTTTTTGCAAGAGTTTGCACAGGTCTATCTTTAAATGCTTTAACAGTTTGATTTAAACCTTGTATTCTAGCATTAAAAAAAGCAGAAATTTGGTTAAGACTTTGAATTGATGCACCCATTCTTCTGTAATCTATTGGGTTATCTCTTGTTTCAACAGCTGCTTTTCTTATGGCATTTTTTTCTGATAATCCTTTTTTTAAATTTTTTTCTACAGCATATTTAAAAACACCTTTTCTGTTAATACCTTCTGAAAATTCTGTATATATTCTAAAAAATTCTGGTAAATTTTTAATTATATTAGTTGGTCTAGTATTGGTAAAATATTCTTTTGTTGATTGATTAAAATAAGTTCTATCTAATGTTACAAGTGAATTTTGTAATGCTTCTGATTTTTGATATTTTTCTGCTATCTTGTCGTAACCTGTTTTTCTTGACAGTGGATTTATAGTCATTGCTATACCTGTTAAAGTTTGTGCAAAAGGAGGATACCAACCTTTACTTAATATAGCACCAGAAGTAGCATCTCTTGCTACGTTATTATATATAAATTCTCCAGCACCAGTAGCACCAGCTCTTAATGTTCTTGATGGTATAGAAAAAAAATTTGCAACATGTTGAAATGTAGTTTTGTCAAACATTTTAGTAGGTCGTGCAAAGGATTCACCTACTTCCCAAACTTCTCTTTTACCATTTCTATATACAACTATTTCTGAATCTTTTAATAATCCAGATTCTTTTCTAAAAACAGAAAAACCTTCTGCTACAGATGGTTTTAAACTGGCAGGGTTATCAACAACTGATTCTAATTCTTTAGCTGAAATTTTTGTTTCTTTAGTTCTTTTAATTGAAAGTTGAACTTCTGGAAAAATATCACCACCCATTATATCTTTTGGATGAAGTTTTCTTACTTTTTCAATCATTTCTATAAATGATAAATTGGCTTCGTTTCTTTTAGCAATAGTAATGTAAGTAGATATATTATTATATATACTTTCAAATGGGTCTACTATTTGTCTTTTACTACCTTTAAAAAATTTTAAAGGGTTTCTAACATTTTTAGAAAAATTACCTCTGCCAGAACCATCAACAAAATCTCTGTAAAAAGGAACAAAATCTTTATTAGCTTTTAATGCGGCTTGATAAGTTTCTTTAGGTATAACACCAGCATCATATAAATATTTTAAAGATAGTTCAGAAGTTTTAACAACCTCTCTAAATGGTGCTTCAAGTTTAGGATTTTCTTTTACAAATTTTTCTGCAGCTTTAATATTTACACCTGTTTCAAGTTTTTGAGAACTTTTTTCTATAGCTCTTTTAGAAATAGAATACCTAATAAAATCTTTATATAAATCTGTATTATTTATTTTATATTTTGTAAATATTGATTTTAATGCTGGTCCTACAATTTCTCCTGTTTTATAATCTATTGCACCTTTTTCAATAAAACTTTCTATTGGACCTTTAACACCATGTAATAATTGAAAATTCTCATAAGGAGAAATTTCTTTTTCATATTTTACACCAAACTTTTCAGCTTGTTTTACAGCTCTTTTATATACATGGTTTTGATCTATAAAATTATAAAACAAATCATCTATAAAACCTTTTGTGCTAAATGTTCTTGGCTTGGTATCGTAAGCAATACTTTTATCTAACTCTGATCTAGTTTCATCTATAATTTTATTAGGTTTATCTTTTGTACTTATTGGTTCTAATTTAATATTTTTTTGTTTTATAGAAACATCTTTGTAGGCTCTTGGTATTTCAATATTTGTAGAGTTTAAATCTTCCCATATTGTTCTGTCTTGTATTAAATCTTCTATAATATCTACAGGTTTTTTACCTGTTTTTGCAGATACATTTTCTAATTTTTGTTTTGATGCTTTAATATTAAATGGTGCAAACAACAAGGTTGTAATAGCAAAATCTTCTGCTGTAGGTAAACCATCTCCTAATACAGCACCAGCTGTACTATAAGCACTAGATTGAGCTAATGTTTTTGGTATAAAAGAAGTAACTCCTAAAGCTGAAGGTAGTTTGTAAGCAGCATATAATTTTGCAGCAGTTTTAGCTCCTTCACTTAAACCTTCTTCTATAAATATATCCCACCATTCTGCATAATTTTTAACTTGACCTTTTGCCAATGCTTCTGTGTACATTCCTTGAATAGCACCTGCAGTAAATCCACCACCAACAACTGCACCCCCGGGTCCAGCTGTTAAACCTCCAACTACTGCACCCGGAATAAATGTTGGTAGTTCGGCAACTAAACCTACAGCACCTTCTGTTAATTTTTCTAAAAATCCTGTACCTTCTGGTTTTGGCATATCTACTTCAAAACCAAACTCACCTGTTGAGTGATATTTAATCATCTTATTAACACCAGATGCTCCTAGTGCTTTTTTTACATAAGGTAAAAATTGATACCTCTCATCACTACCTAATAAAAATTTTTCTATTGCACCGGCTGCATTTACTTCTTGAGGTATATCTTCAATACTTTCCATTTTAGAAAAATCAATGTCTTGAAAATTTTTTACTTCTTTTTCTACTTCTGAAGATATAGACTTCCAATAATTTTTTTCATTTTTTCTGTCAAAAGGTACAACTCCAAATGCTTCTGTAATTTTTTCTGCAGGTATACCCGCACCAATCATATCTTCTACTTTTCCTTTGCTCCAAGTATTTATTTCTGTAGAAGAAGCTCCAGCTGCAGTTAGGTCTTTAATCTGCTCTGATATAGTTGTCATTTTAAATAAATCCAGCTTTTTCTTGTTTAAGTAAATTAGAAACTTTTTCCATAGATTTTCTTATTCCTTTTTTTCCTAATTCTTCAGCATTTATATATTCGTCATTTCTTAAAAATTCTTCTGCAGCTTCTTTAAATTTTCCTGCATTTATTAATTTTATTGTTTCGGTAGATTGTCCAACTGAACCTCTGTAATATTCATAAAATAATGCAAGTTGTAAGTTTTCTGAAAATTGATTAAACAAAGGTATTCTATTTTGTATTTCATCTAATCTTATAGTTATATCTTCTTTTAAGTATTCTAATGCTTTTTCTTTTGTTATTGTATCACCTTCTTTAATAGATGATCTATTTCTACCATAACCTATAGTAAAATTTTTTTCTTTAAAAAGTTTTTTTGCTTTTAACAATAAACCTTCTTCATCTATTATTAATTTTTCAAATTTTTTATAAGGTGCTAAACTAATTTTACCTGCTTTTACTTTATTATTTTCTCTATCTTTTTGTAGTCTTTCTAAAAATCTTTTAGGCGGATTACCTTCATCATCATAAGCATAAAATTGACCTTTGTATTCAATTCCCGGAAAACCATCATAATCACTTATTTCAAGAACATTACCATCTATTATCATTTGATCAGCTCCTTTATCAAATTCTTCTTGAGTAATATCGCTAGTATCTAGTAAATCTTTTCTTAATTTTACTCTACCCGGAAATTTATAATCTAAATATTCTTGTGAGTTTAAATAATTTTCAACTGATCCATATTTTTCCTCACTGTAAGGTGGTACTTCAATATTATTACCAGATACTTCAGCAGATTTTTCTGCAATAATTTGTGTAATAGCATCTTTGTCTGATTTATAAATTTGTATTAAACCTTTACCTATATAATTTTTGCTAGTTTTATCTAAAAGCTCATCTGCATTTATTCCTTTTTGCAAACCTTCATTAAACCTTAATATCATTTGAGATTGAAAATTATTTAATCTGTTATCTGTTGTTGTATCAATATATTTTAATGAACTTTCTCCTTCAATAGATGGTTGTAATGTTTCTATTAGTTTAAATAACTTATTATTGTTATTCATAAAATCTGGATTATTTGTGTTAGGCAATAAGTAGTTTAAATAAAATCCAAATTCAGCTTTTGATATTCCTTCTCCAACTCTTTCTGTAATACTTTTAGCTTCTGTTTCACCCGGTAATGTAAATTTAGTTATATGATCTTTTACTTCTCCAGATAATATTTTTTTTTGTATTTCAAAATTTTTATAATATTCATTAACATTATTAAATTCTTCTTGTCCAACTTTTGTAGACAAATCAATTATTTGATTTTTAGAATCTAACTCATAAGCATTAGTAGGATCGCCAAATACTTCATTTATTTTTAATAAATCAATAGTTTCTAAAAAATCTGAATTATTAAATAATTTAGTATAATCATTTACAGCTTTTTGTTTATTTTCATTTAAAAATGCTGTTTGTCTATTATTTAATTCTGAAGTGTTATCTCTTCTTTTGGTTTTTGCAAAATCTATAATTGCAGCCTTATCAGCTTTAGGTAATTTTTGCCATTGTTTAATTAAATCTATATTACCATTAAATGTACCATCAACAATTTCTTGATAATCATCTACAAGTTGTGATGTTGTGCTATCTTCATTTAAGTTTAAAGCAAAAGTAAATAGCTGTTTATTGTTTTCTAATATTTGACCATCTGCAGCATTAAGTAATTTTTGTTTTTCTTCAACTGATAAACTTGTTAATTTACTAATATTTGCTTTTAAAAATTCTGGTTGAGAAACTGCAAGAGAAGCTCCTAAAGTATTTTCTCCAAATTTTAAATATAATTCTGCTTGTTGTTTTTTAACACCAGAATCTTGTAATGTAGTGTCTTGTTCTATTCTTGAAAGAACATTTTTTTTATAAGCTTCTAAATAACTAATTCCATTTAATTTTAATGCCAAAGCATCTTTCATAACAAAATCATCTGTTATTTTTTTAGTATCTTGAAACTGTGTATTTCTTGAATCTAATAATGCTTTTGTTTTAAATATACCTGCAGTAGCATAGAATTTTTTTTCTAATGCTTTTTTAGTAAAATTGTCTAACTCTCCAACTTTATTTGTTTGTGCATACTCCCATAATTTATTAACACCATTGTCAAAAGAATTAGAAGCATCACCGGGATTACCATTTGCTCCTGTTTCACTTTGTATTGTATATAATCCTTTAGTACCATTATCTTGATTAACATATAAATCAGCAAGTATTAGTGTTGCTTTATTATCTGCTTCTAATTTTTTTTCTTTTACATACTCATTTGACAAAGTTTTTTGTAATGATTGTGTTGCAGTAAATATATTGTTTGCTGGAGACATTTGTATATTTGACGTAACACTTCCAGTTTGTGTTGTCATTTCTGCTCCAGATGTAAATGTAGGTATTTTTGGCATTACTGATTCCTTGATCTGTTAGAAGATTTAGATTGTAATCTTAAATTACCTTTACTATTATTTCTTGGGTTTCTATCTTTGTGATCTACATCTCTACCCAATATACTAGAACCAAGTTTTTTTTTCATAATTCTTCTTGCACCATTTCTACCAGCTCTATTTTTTTTTTGTTCTGATTTAGAGTGATAATTTTTATATTCTGATTTATAATCTCTCATATTATCCTGTCATTGTTAATAAACTTGAACCAGCAGAACTTGCAATTTGTATTTGTTGCATTTTTGCGTTCATTCTAGCCATCTCTCCATTTATTCTAGCAAAATTTGCTTCTTCTAATTTTTGTGCTTTACCTATTTCAGTATTATATTTCATCATTTGTATTTCTAATTCTTTTTCATATAAATTTGAAAGTTTAATATTTGCAGATGTACCACTATCCATAACAACACCAGATTTAGCAAGAGCTACATTGGTAGTTCCTTCAAGTTTTTCAAATGCTTTATTAAATCTTGATAGATCAAGTGCTAACTTATCATCTAAAATTTTTGCTTCATTTTCTTTAACTAAAGCATTTCTATTAGATACGTCTTGATTAAATTTACCTATAGCTCCTGCTTGACTTATTCCAGCAAGTGCTGTTCCGCCAACTATATAAGGTGCTGCTGCTGCTAATGGAGCCATTAAAATATCCTCGCATACATATATTGATCTGTGCCATCAAAACCAAACTTTTTCATTAAACCTTCGTTCTCCAAACCTAACCACTCTGCAAATCTTAAACCTTGTTTAAAATCTTTTCTAATTGCAGTTTGTACTCTTTCTATATTGTGTTGTTTGGCAACTCTAGCAAAATCTTTTTTAATTGCTTTTGCTACACCTAGTGGATGTTTCCACATTTCACTTGATGCTATAACCCAACCTTCTGCAACTCTACCCCAAACCATTTTCATTCCAGCAGCAAAAATAGGATCGTTATTTACAATACCAGTAAAAGCTAAATGATCTTGTTCTAAATTTTTAGCATCACCTTCTACATTAATGTAGTGTCTATCTGCTTCTAATACTTTGTGGTTCATTTGACAGGATAATATAAACTGTCCATGAGCCTTTGTGTAAGGTACTATATGTAGTGTATTATCCATCATTTGTTACTAGCCTTGGGTATAGTGATAAAATTGTTAAAGGTAAAGGTTGAGTTTGCCTTACAATCATAAATCCATCTGTATCATAATCTCCTCTAAATTCTACTTCTTTATCTCCTGTAAAAGGTGGAATACCTTGATCCATAGGATTAGCAGAAGTTCTAAAAGGTACTCTTTCCATATTGTTTAAATCTGGTCCTACTTCAACACCAACACTTTCGTATAGTCTTGCAGTAACTTCATATATTCTTTTTGTTTTAGCTTGTGATGTACCATTCTGTGAACCAGCATCTATTCTCATAGTTTTTAATAATGATGTATAACCTAATCCAACTTTAATTTTGTTTGCAAATCTATCTAATGTAATAGCATTTGATGATACAGTTTTTGTAGGGTGTGTTGCACCATCAGCCAATATACTTACTACTTGACCTTCTAAATGATTTAATCCAGATACAGAATTAACAACCTGCTTAACAGTTGCACCAGATGTATGAGCTATTGCTGTAGTTATGTTTTGACCTCTTGTACATCCAGTTAAATTATTTGTAGATTTACCTGTGTAAGTAATTATTTCTCCACCAATTTTTATTGTACCAGATGATGTAAAGTCTGTTCCAGATGCTACAATAACTGTTGTAGCTGTTGCAGAAATATCGCCATTTAATGTTGATGTTGCACCGCTGTAAGAAAGTTGAGAATCTAAAAAATTAAATGTAGTGTTATCTGTTTCTGTAAAATCAAATGTGTTTAGATATTCTACATATCTTTTTGTAGCACCATTAATAGTTCTTTTAATAATCATATATAATTCATACTCACTATCTTCAGTTGGTATAACTGCAACTGATTCACATACTGCTTTACCAGTTCCAAATGCTCCACCAAAAACATGTCTATGCCAAGCAACTACTTCTTGTTCTCTTTGATAAGTAAGTGCAACTAATTCACCATCTCCTCTAACGCACCAGATAATTGCTAAAGGTTCTTCTTGGTATGCCATCTCTACAATACCTCCTTCAGTAATGTGTTCGGCAAGGATGGTAAGATCGGGTGCTGTATAACCATCTACGTCAAAGTTATAAGCTAGTTCTCTAATTTTTCTTTTAGCACGTTGTAAAAATAATGTTGCGTTACCTACAGATATACCATCTACATTTGCTGCACCATGGTTAGATTGTTTTTTAATCATAATGTTAGTAGGGGTAATGGCATTATTATCTCCACCGCCAGTAACTGCAAACTCACCACCTGCTGTACCTATAATTAAAGTTCTAGTTGATGCTAGAAATCTAATTGCATTTACTTGGTTGGAAGCGATTGTATAAATAATTGCATCATCATCTGCTACAGTACCACCAATGTTTGCATCCATGTTTTCATAATCACCAGATTTAGAAAGGTAAACTGTTTGTGGATTATTAAGTGTTGCAGCAAATACCAATCGTTGTTCAAAAAAAGTTACACAAGCAGGATGACCAGTGGTGTCAGAGAAAGCACCAAGAAACCAATTAGTAATAGCATTAGCATTTGCAAAAGCTGTAGTTACATTTACTGTTACTTCTGTAGTATTTGTTCTGCCGGTAATTGTACCATAACCATCATTAAAATGTATTTGTCTACCAATATCTGTTACTAAAAATCCAGAACCACCATTGATACCTGTAACCGCAGATGCTGTAATAGTTCTTGAGCCTGTTGATGCAGATGATGGTGTTAGTGTTGTTGAGGTAATGTTAGAATCTAAAAATGGTCCATTAGTAAAATCTACTTCTGTTAATGACCATGATGTATGACCTGTTCTAGATAATTTTCTAGTTTTGTGGCTAGGGTGCGTAATATACATAATGTCAGCAGATTGTGCAAATTTAATATCAAACAATTCTGCTTCTAAATAAGGTGATGTAATTTCATAAGGTGAACCACTAGATAATATTTGACCATTGTCTCTGTAGAATCTAATTTTTTGATCGCTAAATTCTAGTATGTAAGTTTGTGTAGTTGAAAATTCAAAAGGAATAAGTCTTGTAGATTTTGAACTATCTCTTACTTCTGCAACATAAGTTGTTCCGGGTCTACGAGCTGCCGCACCATGAGGATAGATAACCATATTTTCTACAGTTGCACATCCAGCAGAATATTTTGCTAAATCATTTCTACCATCTAATCTTGGTGATAACTCACCTGCTGTAAAATTTGAAAGTTGTGCAGCTACTCTAGCCATTTACTAATACCTTGAGTTTATAAATGTACCTGCATCTACAATATCTGACATACCATTTTCTTGTCTTATGTTTTGACCTTCTGTTGAATCTACAAACCTAGCATCTTTTAATTTTTCTTGGTAAGTAACTAGCATGTTTTGTGATGTAGTATTGTTTGATGTTATAGCATAAGCAATGTCTGAACCTAATGCAGCAGATAATGTTTCTCTTAATAATTCGTCATATTGATTGGGATCTTCTACTCTTGATATATATAATATCTTCATAGTTTCATTATTAGATAATATTGATCTACCTTCTACTTGATAGTTAGAATCAAAATCTAATATTCTTAATAACCTTAAACAATCACCCGGTAAATCAAATTTAAACTTGTAACCCCATGGAGGAGTAGTTGTTGATTGTGCTAACTCTACTCTTTTTTGTAAGCAGTTCCAAGGGTGTGATCTGAATACTGCGTCTCTTACTTGAGTATATCTTGAGTTGCAAAGTCTAGCATTTTTTGAATCTTCTGTTAGTGAAAGTATTGTTGTTGCACCTAATTGGTTTAATGCTCCATTGCAAATATCTACTGTTGATGCCATACTACTTCCTTATAATATACTTACGTCTGATTTGTCTATCTTTTTCTAACGCAAATATTTCTTCTGTTGTTCTTTCTTCTTTAGTATCAAAGCCATAATGATTTTTAGAATCGTTTTGAAACCTATCTACTAATACATACCTATACACATAATTATCTTTTTTAAAATGTAATACAGGTTTTAAATCTTGTATTTTCTTCATGCACTCTAGGGGGTTTCCACTCTCGCTTCCACCCCCTAAAATTTTATTTATTAGTCTAGAACGTATGTCATCTGAACTGTAATAAGTCCAGTTGCATTTGCTCCAGCAGTAGTTGCTGTAACTATCAATCCATCTGGTGAATCCACAAGTGAATTTTCACCTAAAGCTGTAGTAGTAGCAATGTTAAAAGATGTAAGTGAAGTTGAAGCAGCTGCTGCTTTGTATTCATCTACATCTGCCGCTACAGCAGTGCCATCAGCTTGTGTATAAGCTGCATGACCTATTGATAGAGTTGTGCTTGAACCAAGTGCTGCATGATTCACTCTTCCACCAATAATTCTAGCACCATCTGGTAACTTGAACATATTGATAGTTTCTTGAGCTGCATCCGCAGTAAAATCTGCGTAAGCAACTCTTACTCTACCATGAAGTTCAGTAGTACTGATCTTTGATGGTGAAGCCGCAACTGTTTTTGCGTATTGTGTTGAATTAGCCATAATTATTTCTCCTTTAAGCTATGATTAGTTTGCAAGAACAGAAATAACTTTCGCTTCTTCCATTCTAGTTGCACCGATTGTTTGACAGTAATACACTTGAGTAGCGTAAGATTTATCTGATCTTTCGTCTATTCTAGCAGTTACGTCTTTACCAATACCAAGTAAAATACCATCTTCTGCGAAGGCAATACATTGAGTATTTCCGGCTCCATTTGTAGTAAGTCTATTAGACACATGAAATTTGAATCCCATAAAAGAATCAATTTCACCTTGTACTAATGCTTTAACTGTATTGAAGTCAGATGAAGTAACAGTGGTGTTATTTAACAAATCTTGAATCTCTGTTGGAGAAACAACAATGTGTCTTTTGATTGAAGGATCAACGTCTCCTGCATCAAGTTTTTGTTTTGCTAAAGCTAATTTTGCTATGTTCATAGTATTAGCTCCACCAGTACCAACTGCTGTAATATTAGCTGCAGGTAATGCAACTGCTGTTCCACCAGATACTCCAGTGTTAGCTGTTCCAAGTGCTGCTGCAATAATTACATCATCCATTGCTCTTCCCATTGCATAAGCTGCTGCTTTTGCGTAAGAAGAAGTTGGATCAATTAGTAATCTAACTTTGTCTTGTTGATCAATCAAATCAGCAAATTCATAATCTGCCAAGCTACATCTTCTTCTTGAGTGAGGTGTATCGATTTGTGGTGTATCAGAATGTCTACTCGTTTTAAGTTGAGCTGTTACTTTTCCAATTTGGTCAAAGTAAGCATCTTTACCAACGATAGATTCTATTCTAACTGCGTCTCTTAATAGAGAACCCATTTGTTGTGATAACATTTGTATATTGGCAGAATACTGCTCTACAAATGCTGTTGTTATTTGTGATGACATATTTGTCTCCTGTTTACATTATTGTTATTATAAAAAACAGAATAGTTCTCCATCAATAATGATAGGCAATTCTTGGATTTAAAGTCTTTTAGACCAGAAGTCTATTCCTTCTTGTCAGTAAGGTTCGTGGAACTTGTCTTACGAATTTTCTTACCTACTATCCAATTATAATATTTTTCTGCGATTGGCAAGGGATCATTTTTCTGTAACTCTGTTCCTGTTTCTTTAACCAACCGCAATACTTCTAATCGAATTTCATTATCATTAAGATTGTTTATCTGCATTGAGCATCTCTCTTAATGTATAAACTTGTTGAACTATCTTATCGTGATCTGGATGTTGTTTGTTCCAATATGGTCCATCAGTGTCATTAGTAATAGCTGATATTTCAGATTCAATATCTGTAACTGAATTTACACTTTCACTTTCAGTTGCAACCATTTTATCTTCTGACATCATACTAGCAATCTTTGCAAAACCTTTTATTATTTCTGGATGATCACCAACTCTTGTACCATCTTGTAATTGCATATCTAATACTTCTGGATTAATATTTGCTTTTGCTAATGCACCAGCTTGTTGTACTTTAGAATCAAAGTCTCTACCCCATTCTGATCTTAACTGTTGTTCAGATTGAGCTTGTGCAGTTTCAGTATCTATCTTTGCTTGTTGCATAGAACCTTCCATATTATTTTTATAAAAATCTAATATGCCTTCTGCTTGTTTATTATTTAAACCAAGTTTGTGAGATTGTTCTGCAAAATTTTTTATTGCATTTTCATCCATGTTTACAACATCTGATTCTACATTTAAACTATATTTGTCTGGAGTTTCTGGTCTGCCAAGTTTTGCATAAACTTCATTCCATTGATCTTCTGTTGAATTTTTATTTGGTACAGCAACTTTATCTTGACCAATCATTCTTGTTGCATTGATGTAAGATTTTGCTAACGCATCTATCTCTGTAAACTTTTCAATGTTTGGATCGTTTCTAAATTCTTCACTGATAGAACTTTTCCAACTTGCCGGAGTATCTCCAGTTGAGACAGGTGTTGCAGTAGGTTGAGGTGTTTCTGTACTTGTTGTTTCTACAGGCACAGTTTCTTGTGTTATCTGTTCTTCTGACATTATTTATCCTTATTGTTTTGCAGCATTGATTTAACAAATAGAATGACGCTGCGTTGTCCTTCCATGTAGGCACTTTCATGGCTATCACCTTTTACGTTAGTGGTAGAATGATAATGACATCTTTTTTCAAGGTCAGATAAAACTTCCTTACCTTCATCTGTACTGAATATAAATTTGTAGTTATTTTGTAATTGTTTTAAAAACTTTTCTAGTTGTTTTGTTTCCATACTATTCCACTAATGCTTTTGCTTCTTCTGGCAATGCTTTTGCTAGTGGTGCTATATCTCCTCCGGCTTGTGCAACTTGTTGCATCTGTGCCATTTGTTGTTGTTGTTCTGCTGCTGCTGCAGCTTCCTCTCTTTCTGCATTAACTTGTGATTGTAACTTCAGTACCTTTTGTGGAATACCCACAAGATCAGCTACATGTTTAACAAGTGCATCAAAGTTTATGTAATCAAATACTGGAGCAACATTAGCAAGTGATCCTAATATTTCTATACCTCTAGTAATTGATGAAAGTTCTGTAGACTTTTGTGCTTTAGCAAGTGGTGATACATATTCTATTTCTATGTCTTGACCAGATAAAAATTCTGGTGCTTGAGCAAATTGGTTTCTTCTTAATAAAATATTAAAGCATCTGTCGATTAGTGGTTTTAATAATTCTGATTGTAGTCTGCCAAGGACAGGACCTAGTAGTCTCATCTTCTCTTCGTTACGTTGGATAACTTCTGTTGCTGTCATTTGCGGACCTGTTTGTAACATCAGTTGATCAACATAAAAAACATTTCTAATAGCAGTTCTTCTTTGCTCTTCCATATTTAAACCTAGTGGATTGTTTGCACCAATGTTTAATGGTTCTATTCTATCTCTTGTACCGCTTCTGTAAAAGTTTAGTCCACCCGGTACAGTTCTTACAGGAAGTAAGAAGCCATCATCCGGAACTAATAGTGGTGGGTCTACTTGTTTCTGTGCGGCTTTGATTGTAGTTTTTGACATTTCATTTAGCATCTTTACGTCTGGCAAAGCTGTCATTGCAGGTGATCTACCATATATCTCATGTGATGCTTTTAAATATCTTGGCACTACGAAAGGGAACTCTTGGAAACCAGATACTGATAATTCATTACCACTATCCATTTCTATGTAGACAGATTCAAATGGCATGTTCTCTGTATCTTTTAATTTAGGATTGTAATCTGATCTTGGATATACAACATGTAATATTTCTATTTCATTGTAAGGGTCTTTAACTGATTGTGCTTGAACTTCTCTTGATACGTTTTTACCAAACTGTTGCATTGCTGCTCTGATTGATAATGTAAACTTTCTGTAAACTGTATCTATTCTACCTTTATCATCTTCAGCAATATATATTTCATTGATGTGTCTTGTAGAAAATTTTAATACATCTTCATTATCTTCTTGGATGTGCATGGCTGCAGTACCAAAAGTAATTAGGTCGTGATACAATTCAAATATTTCTTGTTGAAAGTTTGATCTGTTAAATGCAGAGTACATAACTTCGGTTGCATCTTCTAACCAAAGTTTTGCTTCATCTTCCATTTCTAATGCTGAATCTTTAAATCTTAATGAGAACCAAGGTGTAGATGGATTTGTTAGCATACCATGTAATGATGCTGCTAATAATTCTACTGCTTGTATTGGAGATGAATCAAAAATTAATTCGTTTCTTTTATCTCCTCTTGATCTTCTTTTAGTAACATCAGCTTTTCTTGGTTGCATATAGTCTGCAACTTCTTGCCAATGATTTTCCCAGTTAGCTCTTTGACTTCTTAACTTGCCAAACCTTGCTAATAAATTTTTTGTTAAATCTGTTTTTGCCATTAAACTACTTGTCCTAATAAACTTTTCTTACCTAACGAATAATCTGCTGAAGTTTTCATAACACCTTGTGAAGATGTAAGGGTATTTTTTCTTCTACCTTTTTTCTTTGTTTGTCTTGCATCATATTCTTTTTTTTCTTCTGCAACTTTTGTTTCTTCTGGTGTTTTTTCTTTAGTTAAAATAGTTTGTCCACCTGCAGTAACTTTTTGTGTTTGAACATTGTTATTTCTATCTCTTCCATATCCAGAATTAACATTGCCAGCAGCATCTATTTTTCCATCCAATCTATCTTTCATATAATTTTTATAACCTTGTTCAGTTACACCATATTTATTTCTTGCTTTATTTGTTCTTGGATCGTTTTTAAAAAAATCTACATTTTTATCTAAAGATTTTTGTCCAATAGCATTTAGTATTGTTGAACCCGGAACTAATGGTGGAACTTTATTAAATTTTAAATTATCAAGACTTGATCTTCCATCTTTTATTTTATCTTTAGCTACTTTTTTTCTACCATCTGCTATTTGTTTTTTGGTATAATTAGTATATTGATTTACCCTATTATCTTCTCTATTATTTCCAGTGTTGCTTGGTGTAGATTTTTTTTGTGAAGAAGATTTTTTTGTTTTTCCACTAGACGTGCTTTGATAATTTTGCCTTCTATCGTCAGCTGATGTAAATTTAACCATATTATTTCTTACCTAATAATGATTCTAATTGTTCTTCTTCGGATTCTTGAATACCCATAGGACCAGTTAGTATTGTTTCTTTTTTACCTCTTTTTCTTCTTCTTATATCTGCTTGTTCTTTTGCAATTCTTTCTTTTTCTTCTGGTGAAATTTCTTCACTCGGTGGCTCCGGTGCTGGAGGTGGTGGCGGCAGTGATGGCATTTTTGGTTTAAATATTGAACCCATAATAATCCTATATAATTCTGTAACTATTATCTGCTACACGTTGTGGAGCTGATTGTCTAGTATTAATTTCTTGTAGTCCAACTGCTAGGTAACGCATTGCATCACAAGCATGTGAACTCCAATCGTGTACAGGCTTTGATCTAAACA
>Ga0098050_1000394_pt1 | contig 16085 bp, 12 predicted proteins | sample 14_taG_FD_77070 | JGI IMG/M metagenome (GOLD analysis project Ga0098050, IMG submission 77070) | Marine viral communities from the Subarctic Pacific Ocean - 14_ETSP_OMZ_AT15311 metaG | ecosystem: Environmental > Aquatic > Marine > Oceanic | place: Pacific Ocean | collected 2015-01-18
AATCATCTATATATGTTTCATTTTCCAATTTATAAATTCTATTCTTGAAACCTGATATTTCACTCTGTATATAATCTATCTTTGATGCATTTGTAAATTCTATAATATTAGACACTGCATTCGAAGACGAACAATCAAGTAAATTCGTTTTTATACCTGTATCTATAATTTCCTTTGTATCTCTATTATATCCTATAAACGTAGTTTCTTCTGTAGTTTCTAAACGTATCGGTGATATATATGTAGAATTAGGTGTAATGGTATTTATGATATTATTACTTGCATTTAATACAATCGAATTTTCACCCTGTGTATTATTAGTATGCTGACCAACTCTAATTTTTGTAGATTTAATATTTAGAAATTGCTGACCCATTTAAGATAGATGTGTATTTTAATTTGCATAAACGATACCAGCCATACCATTTTCAATACGAAGTATATTATAGTTAACCGCGTATATGGGGTGATTAATTGTAAGAGACTTGCTTATAATTTTAACTGAATTTAATCTACTGAAATTAAGTGTCCCTGATGGCTGAATAGAACTCGCTGATAAGCAAAAGCAGTATAAGAAAAAATCGGGGGACGTAACAAAGTTGGTATGATAATAGTTTGATATATCCATAAAATGAGGACGCCCAGTTTTAAAATTACTCAAATCTAAACCATTTATTTCAATCTTTATTTTATTGGTTGTTGATGTTAACACCCCTTCGGACATTGTATCTGAAGATGCAATATACTTGACTGGGTGGTTGAACACAAGTTCTTGAGAAAGTTCATTTGACGGAATACTTTTCTGAACTTGTGTAATAAGTAAATCGTGTTTCCTGGATACTAAATTACCTCGTTCTTCATTATCAAGGTAATAATAGTTTGAATGAAACTCAAAATTATAGGTATCTACACCTGGCCCCCAATGTATACGTAATTCGACGTTATGGTACTGTAAAGCGACTATGGGTAAAGCATACTGTGGGCTTTCACAGAAAAAGAATCGTAATGGATAAAAATACGATTCACCACTAGTACCTGGGTGTACACCTAAAGCCGAATTAGATACATTTTTTGCCATTGTATCTATAGCTATTTTTTCTGTAAAAATAGAATCTTGTGTGTCTATTAATTGACCACCAATAAAAAGTTCTACTTTATCAATGAAATTGGACCAATTGCTTGTAGATACTGCTCTGTTAGCAGCATCATACACACTAATATAGCTGTATCCTAACATATCACCTGTTCGATCAAAACGAATAGATGACATAGAATTCGCTTTCACACCCCCCTGAATAGTTTGTTCTTCAACGGATTGTGAAAAGTTAGAATGTCGTTTAAACGTTGACGTAAAAAAAGATATTTCTGGTTCGCCCATAATATGTTCGTCTTGAGCACCAATTGCTATGAGTTGAACAATACCAGATGACATTTATAATAAGAAAAGGTTAAAAATACGAGTTCGCGACGCCCTGACATAATTAATAGGACATGTTTCTTTTTTTGCAAATGAATCTAAATATTAAACAGGTTTCGCTTGTAGTCGCCACTCCACCTGTTTCCTTTAATAACTCAACGGTTATTCTATCGAGTTTACGAATTGGGTTATAATATTGTTGGATAACTGGATATTCATTTTTAAAAACGAGTCGAGTTGTTCCGTCTGTTATGAGGGTTCCGAAAACACCGTTTATCATATTATCATCACCCGTTTCGAGATCTGTTTTTCCTCTTTGAGAAAAAATAGTTCTTAACTCATCAATTTTAAGATGAAGGAGTTTGTGATTTACATCTGTACCGTTAATATGAGCCGCTATTAATTGAACTTGGACTATATTTTCGAGTGGTGTTGGGAAGTACGAGGTAAATTTTTGCTTTGAAGTAGAATCATCAACGGTATCAACTATGACTGTATGATACTCGTGTTCGAAATCGGGTAAAGTGGATTGACTCGTCACTAAAGCCATTTATATATACTGGAGATTTTACTTCATCTTATAGCTCGCTTGTTCCTGGACAAGTTTTTGTCCGTCACATACACCACCTTTACTGTCGGAGTAGTAGGCACTACCCAAACATTCTTGGGTCGATGGAATGTCGAAGAGCGAACCCGTATTGACGGCTTCGATTTCGACATCTTTACCCTGGTACCCGCTGGTACTGAACATTGTGAGAACACACAATACTGTGATGATGATGACGATAGCTTTGATCGTGTTTTTGTTGGTGGCGTTAAGTTTCATTTATATTGAAACAACATTTTTTATAAAGTGCGTTAAAGAGATTAGAATAGTTTCAATATAAAGAGTAATAGTAATGGACGGTGAAATTATTCTTGATCGTAAAAATACGAATGTTATGAAACTTGATGATAATGAACAGGCCCTGATGAACGAAATTGAAATTGATGTTCCTAGAAGGCAGCCTGTAAAAAAACAAATTGCCCAGATGAAAACACAATTTACACCACCGCAACAACAGGTTTTCCAGGAAGATATTGACTCGTTTGCTAACCCAAATAAACAAGCACAACCATCTATACCTCCACCGGAAGCACCTCTTGATTATCACGAATACGATGACGAACCCGATATGGATTATGGCGGAGGAGGAGGAGGAGGTGGATATATGATGGAAGAAGAGGAAGAAAAACCATCACCCGGTTTTAAGACGATAGATGAAGAGAAAGCGGATCTTGTTAATAAACTTGGACGTTTGGAAAAAAAGGGTTTTACTGTCAACAAGCGTTTGAATGCATATTCCCCTATAGACGAACTTAGAAACGAAGTAAAACGAATTACGTATAGTATAGATGTAGACAAATCGGTTAAATTTGCAAGACGTATGCTTATCGCGTGTACGACAGGCCTTGAGTTTATGAATAAGAAGTATAACCCATTCGAGATCCAACTCGAAGGGTGGTCCGAAAACGTTATGGAAAATGTCGATGATTATGATGAAGTTTTTGAAGAGTTATACGTCAAGTATAGAACTAAAATGCACGTCGCCCCAGAAATCAAACTTATTATGATGCTTGGAGGCTCGGCTATGATGTTCCATTTGACGAATAGTATGTTCAAATCGGTCATGCCAAACATGAATGATGTGATTAAACAAAATCCAGGACTGGTTCAAAATATGATGTCCGCGGTTCAAAACACTGTTCCAAAATCACAACAAGGTTCCGAACCTTCAAGTGATGGTAAACACGAAATGCAAGGTCCAGGGTTTGATATTTCCAGTCTCATGGGTAACATTATGATGCCACCAACACCACCCATGAACACGACGAGTATTCCAGCGCAGGAACAAATTATCGTAGACGATGACGAAGATGATGATATTTCTGATATTGCTGAGGCACCAACACCAGGTGATGTCGAAGGAGGGGGTGATGGGGAATTGCGTGAAGTTAAAGTTACCCAGACCAAGGCTAAACGTGGTCGAAAGAAAAAATCAGTCGAAATTAATTTGTAAAATATAGTATATGATAGGGTATTGTCCATTAGACGAAGATCCTATTGAAAGACCGAGACCTTCGCGAGAAGTATCAGTATCAGTCCCAGTCCAGGAGAAAGTTAAAAATTCTACTGGTAGAGGAGAAGATACGGAGTGTAATTATGTTGTTTTGTTCTTTATTGCGGGTGTTATTGCCTTAGCAATCATGGACACGCTCCCATCTAAAAAGTGATTAAACCATCTACCATCCTGTTTATTCCAGCATGGTAAATGTGATTTTGTTTTTTTTTAAATATCTTCCGTAAAGGTTTCATAATTCGTTTTGAGTTTGGTATATATTTCCGCGACTGGATTAATATTGGATGTCGTACTCACGTTAGAAACTGTAACAACCTCGGCACCGATTGTTACTTTACCTTGTGTTTTTGAATCTTTACTGATATGGTGATCGAACATGGCTGATACGGTATACGTATTCGAATCTGGTGAAATTTGAATATTCATATGGTACTGTTGATTTTTACGTAACCCTACGTAAAATTCTGATAATTCTGCGCCTGTGTTAAGACTTTTAGTTTCAGTGACCTGTATTCCCATTGGGTATATATACTTTAAAAGTATGTTATTTTTTAATTTCTATATTCACGCCATTCGGCAGACCACTCTTGATATGAAGAATTACGTGGTTTTATTAAAACACGGTATCTGTAATTGGATTGACAACTCATGTTACTTGACCCCGAACCTGGAAAGCTGTTGTATGTCGTTCTCTGCGAGCCATTGACACGTACTTTGAATGACGTGCTTATACTTCCATTAAAGCTATTAAAATAAAACTCATACTCGAAAGGTAAAGATGTTGGTAAAGTGTGTTCTAAATTTATTGCGTCAAAAGTTGTAATTGATCCTAGGTTGTACATATCACCATTAAAGTTATAATTCGAAGGGGAGAAACTCGAACCAATTTCAATACCGTAAAAGTTATACGGACCTTGCCATCCTTGCTTATCTGTTATATATGTTTCAAAATCACCCGTACCATAACTTCCACCACCACCACCACCACCACCACCGGATGCCGCATTCATTTCTTCTACCGTAAACAAAATTTTACTTGGATAATCATCCGTACTAGCTTGAATAACCTCATGGTGTATACGGTATTCCTTATTGTACGTTAACGTCATACCAACACTTTTATCAAAATTTGTATATACATTTGTTTGAGACGCTTGACTCCAAGAACTAAGACTATTGTTATAATAAAATTCTATCTGACTCGCCTGAAATGTGGGACTAGATCCATCAGTTTGTGTAAAATAAAAGTCGTGTGAATGACCGACCCCTAAATACCCAAGTCTTAATTGAAACGTACTCCCGTTAAACGCTGCAGACGAATTGTTGTAGGCTACGTTATGTATCGCAGAATCTCGATTAAATGTGTGTATTCCATTATAATTCCAAGACGCATCAAATTCCCTTGTTTTTGTAAAGTCCGCGGCTGATAATTTTGCTTCGATAGTTACTTGATTTGTATTTTCTTTTGTAATTTCAAGTATTAAAAACCTAACTGTTGTTGCGCTGTTGTCATATGGAATATGAATAGTATGATCTTGAAAATTTGAAAAAACGGTATGAGTCGTACCATCTATATTGACTGATAAAGAAGAACCTCGCTCGATTTTTCCTTGTATTCCAATGGCCGTTGTATGCAATTTTAAAACCAGTTTTTGACCTTGGGTCATTGCTGTTGAAATAATTAATGTATCAAAAGTCGATGACGTACTACCAACGTCATAAGATGTTTCGTTATACATATAATCGTATGGACCACCACTAACAGAAACAGTGATCTCATTCGAAGAAGTACTTACACTAGCCGTACCAGCAGTCGCACCACCACCACCACCACCACCACCGGAAGCTGTAGCCCACGACGGAATACCCGCAGCAACTGTAAGTACCTCTCCAGCCGATCCTATACCCAATTTGGAGAGTGTGGATCCAGAATAGTAGAGCATATCACCTGCCGTGTAACTTGATATATTTGTACCACCTCTAGCAACTGCTAAAGTACCAGTTGAAATGTTAGTTGCACTCAAACCTGTTAAACCTGTCCCCGAACCAGCAAACGAAGTTCCACGAACGATACCAGAAACATCGAGTTTATAAGCCGGAGTCGACGTTCCTATACCAACATTACCAGAACTTCTATAAATATATGTCCCCGACGTTGTCCAAGGACTTGAACCACCACTTACGGTTGTCCAAGACATTGCACCTCCACCACTTGATGTGAGTACTTGTCCACTCGTCCCCGAGGAACCATTTGCACGTAAACCACCTGTTATGTTCACATTACCCACAACATCTAATGTATAAGCTGGAGAAGTTTTTCCAATCCCAAGGTTACCATTCATATATGATAAATTATTATTTTGATGTACGAATGGACATCCTTTTGTCACTTTTATATCTTTGACACGTTGGTGACTAGAAACACCACCAGTTCTACCACCAAACCCCATATATTTTCCGGTTGTATATGCTTGCGACATTTCCCCGAAATCGTGATTGAGTTGTAATATAGTATTATTTAAGGTCATTGATACACTTAAATATCCTCTATTAAATGTTATAACTACTTTATAATAAGAATTACTTGTAAATGTAACAACACTAGATGCAACTATTGTACCTGAATTATCTTTTATTACGATTCTGTCACCCGAATAAAATTCGAATACTACTAAAAACCCATTAGCCGTAGAAGAACTGTTATCTACTGCAAGAACTGAGGTAATTGGTACAGTTGCATAGAATATAAATTGTGTTTCATCTGCACCCGTTGTAGTAGCATACCAATCAAATTCACATGTCCAATAATTCGGTAAATGTATTGGCCACGACACCGTACGATTTTGACTATTTACACCAGATGCTAATATAATATAATTATTAGTTGTGTCTCGAGAAGCGCCACCAGAAAATGTACCAGTAAACGTAGTCGTAGATTTTTGATCGTCGAATAGAATAATATCGTTATCTATATGACTTGATATAAGAGCATCTCTACCAGTAGTACCAGCTATATCAAGTTTATAAGCCGGAGTCGATGTTCCTATACCGACATTACCACTGTTATAATAGGCGTTTGTACTGTTCAATGACCAAACGGGTGAGCCACCACCAAATGTCTGAATAACACCATTTTTTCTTAAATCACCTGTTAAGTTAATATCACCCGTAACGTCTAACGGATAAGATGGAGTCGACGTTCCTATACCGACATTACCACTGTTATAATAGGCGTTTACACTGTTCAATGACCAAACGGATGAGCCACCACCACCAAATGTCTGAATAACACCATTTTTTCTTAAATCACCTGTTAAGTTAATATCACCCGTAACGTCTAACGGATAAGATGGATTAGTGTTTAATATACCTATTTTACCAGTTTTATCTAGTTTTACTTTTGGATAGAATGTACCAATTTTACCATAAATATCAACATTCGCCCAATATTGTTTATTCCCCCCAGAAACCATATTCACAATAATCAAAATTCTATTATAAGGATCTTCGTTAATGTAATCTGGTGTTCTAGTGAATATGGTATTATTACCATTATTATTGGTCCAAAGATAACCTAAATCACCAGAACCCTGTATAAGATCGTATGTTACACCATCGTTACTACCGAATACGTGTGTTATTCTTGGTGTGTAGAAATAATCAGAGTTTACATCTAACCTAGTGAGGTAAATTGCATCTGGCATTTGAAGTTCTATCCATTCACCTTTATACCCGGCAATTCTTTCTGTTGAACCTAAATATCCTCCTCGGTTAGCACTACCATTACTATAGAGGCTACCGTTACCCAGTTCCCAACTATTTGACTCTCCGGTACTATCATTAAACGCTTTCCATGCATTAACTGAATCTGTAGATGCAGTTACTGTATATCCAGATACTGAATTATTATTTAATGCAAGTGTAGGATACGCTATCGAAGAACCCACTGTTATTTCTCCCCAGTTTGTAGATGATTGTGTTGCTCCAGCTTGACCAAATTTTAAATCATTTATGTTATTTATATAATTAAAATTTAAACCTGTTAGTTCTGTACCCCTACCTATAAACCCTTGTGTAGCCTTAATTTTTCCATCTACGTGTATAACTTCGGTTGGTGAATTAACATTTATACCTAACATACCAGCACCACCGGCATTTCTATGCATGACAGCACGTATATCTTCAGCTGTTCTATCGTACCCCGCATTCAAATCAAACACTATTTGACCACCTTTTAATCGTATTCTATCTGGACCGTATGTACCACCACCAGATGCATCCGCGTTATCATTACCTTTAAAAAGTAATAGTTCGGCCTTTTCCTCGGCTTCATAAACGCGGTTTTCTATAACTGTCAGTTCATACGCATTATCTGATTTTGAACCACCAAAGTATATACTTTTATTACTTGTACTCGAATCATCATTTGTACCTATTGATATACCAGTTCCTTGAATATATCCACCTATCGTTACGTTACCTTTAATAACCATAGACTGACTGATATTGTATACCCAAATAGTTGATGCACCCGTACTAATTTGACTATCCGAACCAGCTACGGATGTAGTTGCACCCCCTATGTATGTTATATTATCAACAGTAAAACCTCCAGAAACTTGGGCAGCTGGCGACGCCGTGGGATTATAAAGGTCATAATGATTTTCATTTTTTCCTATAGCTACCATTTCACCTTCACCATCAATCGATATAGATTCACCTAACTTATGTTGATAATTCGTCCAGTAAAAGAATGAACCCGCTAATTCAACCATTTCATTTGGGAAACTTACCCACTGATCTCCATTAAAATCGAATATGAGAACATTACCCTTATAATATTCTATATGATCTACGTAACCTGTGGCACCAGAAACTATACGCCTACCTGAACCGTCAAAACGTGCAGTCTTTCCAAGTAACATGTTACCTTGGGGTGCAACTATATGTTTAGCAATTTCCCCCATTTCTTTCCATTCGGCATCAATCGGATCCCAATCGAGTGTGTATATTCTCCCTGACATGGCGTGAGGAGCCGTGTTTGATGTACCATAACTTCCGGGTCCACCTGCTAATATACGCGTACCCGCCCGGTTTATATCTACAGATGTGCCAAGTGCATCTAGCCATCTAACTTTTAAAGGGTTTGTATCATATGTCGTACCTATACCAGTTGTACCTATAACAGATGTCATAGAAACGTTACTGGTCCACGACGAACCACCGGATAAAACGGTAACATTATCGTAAACGTGTGCATTACCGGTATATTGAAATGAATCGGTTGTCCATGAGGTCGTTGGTGGTCCTCCTTGTAATTGATCTGGTTCATACCAAATATTTCTTATCGATGGTTCGCCTACGATTATCTTATCGCCTATATCTGTTATACCTAAGGAGTACCCGAAATAGAAATTTTTCCATGTTGCGGGTGTGGTAGTTGATAAAGTTCCCGAAGGTGAATTTAAGGTTTGTTGTAAAGTATAATTAGCACCATCCCACATGTATATATAAACTTTACCTTCAGATACGGGCACACCATGAAAATTAATATTACCACTCGTGTTTGGTACTAGTGTATTATAGAAAGGTGCACCAACAACTAATATGTTACCGTCGTATTGGGATAAAGCGACGGAGTGTCCAAACCCCCCTTGTTGCGACACTTCGGAACCTCTCTGTGTCCACCCATTACCAGAACCATTTTTAGTGAATACTCTCGCGTAACCTGATATATTCGATACAGATCCAAACCATGTCCCGGGAGCACCTACAGCTACCATATCTGCAGTATCCGTTCCGTCGAGAGATCTACCAAAATCTTCACTGGGATCATTAGTAAATAAACTGGTACTATTTATTATTATACTTTCATCAAAACCTATATTCCAGAAATCGGTTCGTCTTTTTGTAAATACAATCGCAAAATATGTATATGTGCTACCTATTGCAAGAGTACCTGTAATAGGATCAGTGCTAGTAGTGTTAGTATTTGTAAAATTACCTAAATTCGTCCAATTAGAATCGTCATTACTTCCTAATATAGTGAATGTGTCAGGTTGATTGTAATCCGTTGCATTACCAGCTCTCATTGTGAATTCATTGGGTTGAGCTGAAGTTGATAACTCCATTTTTATCCATTCACCGGATACACTCCCTAGACCATTAGACCCAACGTATGTACCAGCAACCCATGCACCAACATAACCAGGTGGTGCATTATGTGGATAATAGTTTGTTGAATTTGATAAATCATTAGTACGCCATTCACTACCACTAAACGCTCTAAATGCGTCCCCATTATATATAGATGCAGATGTTGTATAAGTTATACCATCACTAAGTGTTTGACTAGAGCTAGTTAATGTACCCGATGGATACGTCAAGCTTCCACCACGGTTTGGATCACCTTGAATTGTGTGTTCGTGGTACCAAAGTTTTGATGTTTCATTATAAATGTATACGTTACACAAATTATTTAGTGGTTCACCTGTAAACATTCTCTGAATTATACCCTTTTTACCCCGCGACAATTTGGAGGCGGTAGGTACCCAATATCTTAAAGCGTGTGACAGGGGATAGTCCCCGGTGTCTGCGTCAGAGAAGGCCTCATCTGTTGGTCCGGTGTTATTTGTATTATTACTAGATCCAGAACCTGACATTATACTATAGTTTAGTTATATTAATTTTATACTTATCTGACGTCCCAACTTCCACCTTGAACTTGAATTGTTGAAATTTGTATAGTTCTGGATGCTTCGGATGTTATACTCCCCGCTGTAATATTTGTCAAATTTGTACCATCACCCCTAAATGAAGTTGCATTTACTGTACCAACAACATCTAATGGGTACGCTGGGGTCGTAGTTCCAATACCAACCTTACCGGAGCTTCTATAAATATCTGATACCGACGTTGTCCAAGGACTTGAACCTCCACCACTTACCGTTGTCCAAGACATTGCACCCCCACCACTCGATGTAAGTACTTGTCCATTCGAACCCGCTGCACCATTTGCACGTAAACCACCTGATATATTCATGTTACCTGTAACATCTAATGGGTACGCTGGAGATGATGTTCCAATACCCAACTTTCCATCATCCGTTAGTGTCATTTTTGTATTCGTCAAATTACCGGCGTTCGTGGACCATTTCAGTTTATTGCTATCATTGTTATCCATACCAAATGCCCAACCGGCTTCACCTGCAACATCAAATGATATAAAAGGATCTCCTGCGTTAGAACCACCTACTCGAAGTGTGATTATAGAATCCTGATTCGAGCTTTCAGCAGTATTATACACCAAAAGACCGTTATCAAACGGGTTAGCACTACCACTTGATCTTATTTCTAAAGGTGCGCCTGGAGATGATGTTCCTATACCAACATTACCAGAACTGGTAATTCTTAATCTATCGGTACCACCTGTCGTAATCTTAAAAGTATCAGCTTGTGGAAACCCAAAGTATGTATCTGAATCACCATCATGTTCAATATAATCTGCAATTATACTTACCGTTGTCCAAGACATTGCACCCCCACCACTCGATGTAAGTACTTGTCCACTCGTCCCCAAGGAACCATTTGCACGTAAACCACCTGATATATTCATATGACCATTAACATCTAATGAGTAACCTATAGTTGTTGTTCCTATAACAACCCCACCAATCGAATTAATTCTGAATCTTTCTGTATTACTTGTTGTAATTGTAAAGGTATCATCGAATGGAAACCCAAAATACGCAGATGAATCATCTGTATGTGTAATGTAATCCCCGTAAAAGTTAGATGCAGTTACGTTACCTGCCACTATTACATTACCACTTGTTTCTAAAGAAGTTACACTATTTGAGAATGTGATTTTATTTGTTGTAGTCGCACCATTATTGGTAACTGACTGTAAATTACCTGAAGCAGAACCAACACTTATATTCGATAATGCACCCCCATCACCGTAAAAGATAGATGCAGATACGTTACCTGCGACTATTACATTACCACTTGTAGTTAAAGATGTATTTGTGTTTGTAAACTGAATTGTATTAGACGTAGTGTTACCAGTATCCGATGTTTCCTGAAATGAAAACGCGGAACTTGTACCCGATATACCAGTAAGTTTACTCCCGTCACCTATAAAAAACCCAGAGGTTGTTATTATATCACCCGTTGTTGTGTTCCCATTATCTGTAACATCCTGGAGTGTTGATGCTGCGGCCCCTTTATACTTTTGTATATTACGACCAGTATTACAACTCGGCATTCTTACAAATACAAGTGATTATTTTTAGGATAAAATGAGGCATTTCCCTTTACTGAAATCGTTAGGTTCCTCGGATTTTTGTTTTGGTATTTTAAAACCACCTTGGCGATACACTTTGAGACGTTTATTATACATGGCGTGACATATAGACCATTGATCGAACATGTCGTAAATGTGTGGATTATTCTTTTTACCGTGCGTTTCACGCATAATTCGTCCAATCGATTGTACAATATCAGATTTAGGGGTCGCAAGTATAACCGTGTCGAGTGAAGGTATATCGAGACCTTCGTGTGCTTGACTAAAAGTTGCAAATATGATTTGTTTTTTACTTGATTCGGTCAAATCTGCTTCTTTCATACCACCCATATAGAGCCCCGACGTTTTCTTGAAACTTTGGTGGAGTACTTCACAATGGTGGCGACGATCACTTAATACGAGAACTTGACGAGTTCCTTTAACAATATTTTTGATAAGGTTTGCTATAACGATGTTCCGTCCACGATCTTCTGTAAGTTCGGTAATCATGGTCGCTAATGAAAGTTTACCGAATCGTGTACACGGTGGTGGATCTTGAAAACGTGGACATCTATATTCGATTGGAAACACTTCGACTTGTTCTTGATTTTCACGTTCAACGGCAAAGAATGTTGGTCCCATGAACCAATGTAAAACTTTCGTAAGACCATCTTTACGGGTCGGTGTTGCAGACAAACCAAAAATATGTTTCGGACATATTTTAAAAAGGGATTGCGAAAATACTTTTGCGCATATATGATGCGCTTCGTCGACGATAAGTGTACCAATGGTATCGAAATCATTAAATGAATACTCTTTTAAAGAAAGTGATTGGAGCATGGCAATCACAAAATCACAATCGGTTTCTAATTTGTTTTGTTGTACTACACCTATAGTGGCACCCGGACAAAACTGTTGGATACGTTCTTTCCATTGGTTCGCGAGAAACTCTTTGTGTACGACAATCATGGTTCGGTACCCGAGTTTACATGCTATGGCCAAGGATACTGTCGTTTTCCCAAAGCCACAAGGAAGTGAGAGAACGCCGTGCCCAGATTTGAGTGCTGCCGCCAAAGCATCATTTTGATATGTTTCATCACGAAGTTTTCCATTAAATTTACAAGATATTTTAACTGGCTTAGGACGACGATCTTCTTTTGCTTTACCAAATTTTTCTTCACCGTAAAATTGAGGAACACATAGACCTGTTTTTGTTTTTCTGAATACCTTAAAGGGAGGCGGTGGAAACCCGAACTCTGTATTTACAACGGCACGTACCGTGAGTTCTTTTTTTATTTCTGGTGTCTCACCTGTGAGATATCCTGAGCGCGTGAGTGACATTAACTATTGTACAAATTTAAACTTTATGTATATTAAAGAATAAACTATTTACATATAATATAATAAAAGAATGCCTGTAATGAAATTAGATGAAAATATCAAAACGTTAAATTCGGAAATTGATAAAACTCGCGCAGATATTAACAAAATGAGAACTGAAGCGAATCGTGCGGAGACTGAAATGTATAGAATGGAAGGTAGTTTGAAAATGTTGTTAGCACTTAAGGATAGTGGTTTATCTGAATTAGAATTACCCGAGAAAAAAGAGGAAGAGGAAAAGAAAGACCTACAATAATAAATAAAACCATACCTTTTTATATATATAATTATCCGATATAGTCCCCCACTTTATCCGGTAATTTAATTTTTAAATTTAATGTATTTTAGTACCCACGAATACCCACTATGTTCGTGAGCATTCCAAACCCCGTTAAATTGAATTTCAGTGAGAACTGTATCACCTCTTTTCAATGATTGAACGGGTGTATCTCCATCAACATTGCACATAACACGTCGGTATCTAAACGGAACTTTTATTTTTAAAACATTACCTTCGAGTGGATCGTCGAGTGTTTTTGGAAATAAAACACTACCCCTTCTATGTTCATGTAATTCCCTTATATAGTCTCTTACTTTATCGGGTAGAGATACCCTAATATATTTTTTTTCATTATAGTCGTACATGGGTTCATAAACAGTTACAGTTACCGGTAAAGTCATATATAGTATAATAAGAAACAAAACTATAAGTATGAATATACCATGATAGTTTAACGACTGTACATGCGCGGTTATCGGGTATTCTAAGTGAATGTTTTGTAAACAAATACAGCTTCTGGTCTTTCTTCGGGGTCACCGTACCCTAGTGATTTTAGATACTGATGTATATCAGAGTCTTCAGAGAAATTGTGTATTTCAATAAGAATTGTAGGTTTATGCTTCTTAATAGTTTCAGACGCACCCTTCAAAACCTGTAACTCGTGACCTTCAACATCAATTTTAATAAATGAAGGAACACCCGTATAGATGTCATCTAGTCTTTCACAATTGACATCTACACCTTCACCTCGAATTTCATCTTGGTGATGAAAACTAGTTCCACCGTAGTTTATTAGTACATTAGATTGACATCCACGAGATGGTATATGAATTTTTGTAAAAGATTTTTCGTCTGAGAGGGCGCACGGAATAACTTGAACCGGATATCTGAGAATGTTATTCTTGACATTTAGTTCGACTAATTCATGATACAATGGTTCAAATGATAACACGGGTCCGTAATCTGAAAATAATAAAGTGTTATAACCAATATTTGCCCCAATGTCGATGATATCTGTACCAGGTTTATGCAGCATACGTACATCGCGTCGCATAAACCTATCCCATTCGCGTCCTTTTGCAATCGTTGGTCCTATATATTCGTCGTCTGAAATAACATATACATCGTAAATCCCATTGCTTACTAGATTGTAACGTAATTCCATATTTCCTTTAATATAGTATAAAACTTTAAATACTTTTAAAAACCTAGCTGTTTAAGGGTTTTTAAAAATAATAATATCTTAAACTAACACTTTAATCTTTACGCGTGTAAATAAGTATTAATGATAATATTAAAACAATGAATAAAACATGTGTAATCAAAACTGGTTGTAATGGTTTTCTCGTTTCGAACGTTTCATGACAAAATGATCTTCCGACTTCAATAGCGGCTTCGATACTCGAATAAGGTGTTTTTCTTTCAGACATCATACCACATAAAGCGACTTTCGAAGATTCACCATAAAATGGAACCTGGCCATGTAAACTCAAAACCCCTGATGATTGTTCGAATGACCATTTACCATCTTTCCAATATGAACCCCACCCTATACGAATACTCGTTGGTTGTGGTACACCTAACTGTTTGACAACTTCACCTTTTAATGTTTCTGGGTCGGTCGATAAAACTTCATCCGTAAGATTACATATAACACATGAAACTGTTTTTTCATCACTAAGGACTACTGGTTGTAAATTAAACTCAGTTTCCATAGCATATTCTAAATCACTTTTAGGTAAACGAATTTTTTGATCGTAATCTAATAAAATATTAATACACCCATAGGTACTTGGACCAATTTTATTAAGGGTATCTTTACCCCAATTCTCACCCACGAGTTGTAACGCTTTACTATTATCTATACACAAAACGAGAAGACCATCTTTTATTTTTGTTTTGTTTGTAAAAGTAGCTTCGTACCCATCTTTTTCATAATGTACTTTTTCAAGATCTCTACCAAACATAAATGTAACACCTTTATCTACGAGTGCTTTTTGCATTTTGTCGGACATGACCTTACCCGAAACTTTTTGAACGTATTGTTTAGACAGACCTACATGATCAAAACTTTTTACAAATTCAAATGATGACATGGTTTCCCAAACAACTCCATCCATGATTAAAGGTAAAGCTTTGAGTAATTTTTCACCTGATTCAGAAAGTTCACCAAGTGCATCCTTGAGACTTATACCTTTGTACTTTACAGGTTGTGCTAAAACACGTATCGCAAGTGATGTTAAAGTTAAATAATCTTTAAATTTAAGATACTTGAACGTTGTAGTATACACGCGTGTATCGGCAGATTGAAACATATCATCCCATTCAATACCCATTTCTTCGAATAAACTATTCGTGTTTACGAATGCATTATCAAACACAATTCTATGTGCGTGTAAATCTCTTTTACCCCCGGATGGTTCCCACCATGATCCACCTGCAGATTCTTTACGATCGTATATTGTAACTTCATGGTCTGTGGATCTGAGTATTTCCCATGCGACTGACATACCGGTTGGTCCGGCACCTATTACGTGAACTCGCATTTATATATACACACAAATATTATTTGAAAAAATTTTCATAGTATAATGTAAGATGGCA
>Ga0098050_1000395_pt1 | contig 16074 bp, 20 predicted proteins | sample 14_taG_FD_77070 | JGI IMG/M metagenome (GOLD analysis project Ga0098050, IMG submission 77070) | Marine viral communities from the Subarctic Pacific Ocean - 14_ETSP_OMZ_AT15311 metaG | ecosystem: Environmental > Aquatic > Marine > Oceanic | place: Pacific Ocean | collected 2015-01-18
AAAAAGCATCATGTATCAGCATGGGATGCCATAGAGAGTGTCCTTGACTGGGAGATTGAAGTACTGGGTGAAGTATCTTTAAAACCAGCCGACATGAATAGTGAAAGAATAGTAAATTTATATATTTATGTATTGGGTGAAGAATTGCTATCTGAATTTGACCTTGAGCAGGAACCTAATGCGTTATTGGAAGAACTGAAAAAAGAACTGGGAGAATAAGACAATGAGTAACTTACAAAAACTAATGGAAAAACACAACTCGCTAGTGAAGGAGAGTTATATATGTACGTCTATAACAAGTTTCCACACTTGGTTATATGCCGATGCTAATTTCGATGAAGGATACATTGAAATTTCATCCAACGAAACTATCTCTGGTCACGCAGAAATACTAGAAATAGAGGGAATAGGGTAATGAATAAACAAACAGAAACAACACCACTACTGGACTTCATGTTGGGCTTATGCGCTGGCGTGTTCCTTTCTATTCTGTTCGGTTTAGAATGGTGGGTATAATAGGGTAACTTAGGGTTAACCCTTAAAACCCTTTAGAGAGGCTTACAAAGCCTTAGACAGGCATTACTAATCAATTAACAAAGAGGTACGCATGTATGAATATTTTATCCTGTTTCGATGGTATGAGTTGTGGACGTATTGCCCTCGAAAAGTTAGGTATACAAGTAGATAACTATTACGCTTCTGAAATAGACAAACACGCTATTCAGGTTACTAAGAAAAATTATCCAGATACAATTCATGTTGGCGATGTAACCAAGGTCAAAGGCTCAGATATTCCTGTTGAGATTGACTTGCTAATAGGTGGCTCACCTTGTCAGGGATTCTCATTCGCAGGTAAGAACCTAAACTTTGATGACCCTCGAAGTAAACTTTTCTTTGAATTTGTTCGACTACTCAAAGAGTTAAAGCCTAAGTATTTCTTATTAGAAAACGTCAGGATGAAACAAGAGAGCCAAGACGTTATCAGTGAGCATTTAGGTGTTAAGCCTGTGATGATTAATTCAGCACTTGTATCAGCACAGAACCGTGTGCGATTGTACTGGACGAACATTCCTGTCGAATCACTTCCAGAAGATAAAGGCATTGTGTTGAAAGATATTCTTGAAGATGGTGTTAGTGATGAATTTAACTCGGGGGAGCAGAAGTTTGGAGGTAAGCATAAGAATATGTTAAACACTGCTTATAAATCTCAAGCAAATACAATTCACGATAAAGAGGGTAAAGCGCCTACGATATGTGCAGGAACTCACGGCTATGCTTTAGGACATATTCATAGACCTTGTGAACCAAAGGTTTTATGTGGTCGTATTGTCGGTAGAAAGATTAATCCCAAAACAGGTAAGAGGGATGACTACAACCCAGACTTAAAAACAGAACAAAGATTAGAGCCTAGACTAGATGAAAAAAGTGGAACTTTAACAACTGTTCAGAAAGACAATGTTGTTGTTACTCATCCAACCTATCGCAAACTAACACCAGTGGAGTGCGAAAGATTACAAACAGTACCAGATAATTATACCAACCATGTAAGCAACACACAGCGCTATAAGATGCTAGGTAATGGCTGGACAGTGGATGTCATCTCCCATATCTTTGGTGGACTACTATCCACTGAAGCAATTAAACAACTTGAGGATAATAAAAGTCTTGGGGTAAACATATGATGAATAAAGTGATTAAAACATTACTAAAGATGAATAAAGTGATTAAAACAGTATTGAAGCTATGCCTTGTGTTACCATTAATCATGTTGATGCTAGTTTTAGCCTCTATAGGTTACCTATGGAACACGGTGGAAGCTAAGGTAAAGGGGGGTTTTAATTATGATTAATTTAATTGCGTCAGTAGTAGTTGGAGTGGCCCTAGCTGTGTTAATTTTCGCTGCACTAATGACCAAGCCTGAGAGGGAGGAGTAAGTTATGACTAACATAGAGGTACTAATAGGTGACAATAAGCCAGTTGAGACAACCTTGTATGAGGATGTTCACGAAGCTATTAAGAAACAAGTAGGGAGGATGACCCCTGCTCAGATAAATGGTATACTATTTCAGATACAATTAGAGGTGCTGGATGTTTTCGGCACAGATGAGTACACAGCATAGGGGGTGACTTATGGAAATTGATATATACATACAAAAAGGCAACGAACGTAGCGAGGTCTTGTCTTATTGGCGGAACAGGCATGATATAGTTGATGCTATCAAGGCAGTGTATCCAGCCTTCAACAATAATAATGATGCTGCAATACCACTTTTATTAGAGGATGTCATTGTGTTGCAGAACGCCTTGACAGTGAACCTGGTTACAAAGGTTTATCCATGTCCAGAGGATTATTTTAATGACATGGCTGAAATTGGGGATGTTATCTATCACATGGTTGGGGAAGATAGGAAGCGTGTCTTCTTTTCTGTTTGTTATTAATTGACAAAATTGCTATACTTCCACTACATGGGAGTACAGGGTATTTTTGATACTGCTTCATGGTAACTATGCAGACAGGCAACTTTTGCTGCATAGGCTTTTTATTAATTTTAAAAACACAGGAGTAACTTATGCCAGTAAGACAAAGAGGTAACTCATGGCAAGTAGATGTCCGTAAGAAGGGCATTCGCTTTCGCCATACATACCAAACAGAAGACCAGGCTAACGTCATGTTGGCTAAGGTAGAAGAAGCTATTAGTCTAGGAAAGGCATTGCCTAACCCTGAAGACTGCAACGATGGTAAAGCTATGACTATCGCTGCCCTTTTAAGGAAAGCTGGGGATAAATATTGGAGCGACTCAAAGCATGGGGTGGCTACTATACAAGTGATGAACACTATCATTGATTTTATCGGTGAGCATCGACAGCTATCCTCATTCAACCTAGAACTTATGGATGACCTAATAGTTCACTGGAGGAGCAAGGGTAATTCTAATGGGACAATCAACCGCAAACTAAGTATCTTATCTAAGGTTAGTACCTTTGCTAAAGACCGTGGGTGGATTGACCAGAAGCCTAAGATTGAATGGCAGAAAGAAGGTAAGGGTAGGATTAGGTTTGTTACGCAGGAAGAAGAAGCCATCATGTACCGTGTGCTGACACAGATGGGCTACTTTGAGGAGCGTGACACGTTCATGTTTCTGATGGACACAGGGATGCGTGTTGGTGAGCTTAAGAAATTGCGTATAGATGATTTGCAGGATAACAGGCTGACCATCTGGGAAACAAAAGCAGACCTGCCAAGGACTATTGTGTTGACGAGAAGAGCATTAGATATCTTTGTCAATAACAACGGAAAACTACACCTACCTTATCGGAGGTTAATTAGGCATTGGAATGCAATGAAGTGTGTCATGGAGCTTGAGCATGACGACCAATTCATCCCTCATTGCCTCAGACACACCTGTGCATCTCGTCTTGTTCAGCGCGGTGTTCCAATCCTGGTGGTGCAACAATGGTTAGGACACAAGACTATACAGATGACCATGCGTTATGCTCACCTGTGTCCTACTAATTTAGAAGAAGCAGTCAAAGTACTAGAACCTACTGAGACAAAAAATGTGGCATGGGCATGTCACTGAGACAGTAATGAACTGCTATGCTATTGATATACTTAGAGTTATTAGTTTTGAAGCGGATTCTAACTCCGTTAACTCTAAGTATCCACAGTGGCATAGCACCTTTTATAAACCAAACGGGTTAGTTAAATACCCAATATGCACTTAGGCATATATTATCTGAGTGCATGTCACAAGAAAAAAGGTGTTGAAATGAGCTACAAAACCAGTGCTAGACAGGTCGAACTAGAGAAAGAGATGCGTGAACACGGTTTGTCACGCTACCATAAACAAATAGCTAAAAAAGTAGACAGGAATCAGGAGGCAACCACTGATTATGGACAATATTTATTAAGGGCAACACTAGGTAACTTGGAAGAAGCACTCATAGAATATCTGAGTGATTGTAAAAAAGGTAGAGCAGGAAGAACAGCAACGGCTGCGGTACTGATTGACAACCTTGAGCCGTCCGTTACCTCTGTCATAACCCTACGGGTCGTGTTGAATCAGATAACCCGTCAGAGAGCCTTCAGTGCAGCCTCAATTGCATTGGGTATGGCACTAGAGGATGAGATAAGAATAAGAACCTACGAAGAAAACAACCCTGCTCTTATGCGTGTGGTAATGAAAGACCTAGAGGAGCGTTCGTCATCCTATTCATACAAGCGTAAGAAACTTATTGAAGCAGCTAAACGTGACGGGCTGCAATGGCAGAACTGGACACAGCGAGAGAGGCTGCTGGTGGGTAATGCTCTTATTGACCTAACCATCCAACACACTGGCCTGTTGACCCACAAGATAATGAACTCAGGGGGTAAGAAGAAGAAACTATTGCTGCCTTCAGAGCTAACCATGAAAGCTATCCAAGACCTGAACAGTTTTAAAGAGGTGTTGAAGCCTGAATTTTATCCTTGTATTGCTCCACCAAAAGACTGGACTACACCCTATTCTGGTGGTTACCACACACATCACATCAGGGAATTGACGCTGGTCAAGACCACCAACCATAACTACCTGGCTGAACTAAAGCACTTTGATATACCCCATGTTTATGGTGCTATCAATGCTATGCAACAGACAGCCTTTAAGGTGAATGAGTTTGTGCTACAATCCCTAAAGGATATCTGGTCTACAGGCGTTCATATTCCTAAGTTACCACCATCAGAGAACTACCCAATCCCTGCCAAGCCTTTAGATATAGCTACTAACAAGGAAGCAAGAACTGCATGGAAGAGACAGGCTGTTATCATTCACACCGAGAACAACAGATTAGACTCAAAACGACTGCTATTAAGAAAGACCATCGAGATAGCTGATAGGTTCAAAGAAGAAGAGACACTCTACATGGTCTATCAGTTAGACTTCAGAGGCAGGGTGTATGCAGTACCTAATTATCTCAATCCGCAAGGGCCAGACTTTGCCAAAGGATTACTTACTTTTGCTGAAGGTAAACCCATTGATGAAACAGGTGCTTGTCACCTAGCTATTCATGGTGCTAACGCCTTTGGGTTTGACAAGTGTTCACTTCAGGCGCGTGTTGACTGGGTACTTGAGAACGAGGATAGAATCTTACGAGCAGCAGCAGACCCTTTAGCTGACCTATGGTGGGCTAAGGAAGCCTCTAGTCCCTTCCAGTTCCTTGCTTTCTGTGATGAGTGGGCCGGTTGGTGTGAAGAGGGTGAAGGCTTTGTGTCTCACCTACCAGTGTCTGCTGATGGTAGCTGTAATGGGCTACAGCATTTTGCAGCCATGCTCCGAAGCACTACCACAGGCAAGGAAGTGAATCTTGTTCCGATGGATGAACCTCAAGATATCTATCAGAGAGTAGCTGACAGGGTGACTGAGAAGCTAACACAGATGCCTGATGAACCATTGGCTAAACTTTGGTTAGACTTTGGAGTGAAGCGTGGGTGTACCAAAAGACCTTGCATGGTGTTGCCTTATGGGGGCCGCCAATATTCTTTCTCTGACTTTGTTATGGACTATATAACTGAACAGAAAGAGAAAGGTGATATGCACCCATTTGGGGAACAAGCATTCAAAGCATCAACATTTTTAGCTAAACACATCTGGGACTCTATAGGTGAGGTTGTTCATGCCGCTACAGATGCAATGGCGTGGCTCCAGAAGTCTGCCAGGGTGGCTGCATCTGAAGGGCTTGCTATTAGATGGGACACACCAGTTAACTTTCCTGTTCTACAAGCATACAAAGAAACTAAACCCTATCGCATCGAGACTAAATTATTAGGCAGTACCTTCAGACCGATGCTTTATAAAGAGACTGGGAGAATAAATAAGAACCGTCAGGCTAATGGCATCTCACCTAACTTTGTACATTCCATTGATGCAGCGCACATGATGCTTACTATAGCTGTGGCAACTGAGTTTGGGATACACAGCTTTGCAATGGTACATGATAGTTATGGTACTCATGCAGCAGATGCTGAAGGCTTGTGGTGGTGCTTAAGAAAGGCATTCGTAAAAATGTACACACAGCAAGATGTGTTGGAATCATTTAGGCGACACCTCTTGGAAGTACTACCTAAAGAAAGACATGAAGAAATACCTCCGCTTCCTGAGAAGGGTGCGCTAGATATATCGCTGGTAGAACACTCAGAGTTCTTTTTTGCGTGACACTATCCACTATGACAATTAATACCCACCATATTAGACCACCGGAAAGTTTCCAAAGGTCAAATCTAAAGGAGAACACTATGGAAGAAACACTAGATTACTATGAGAGCAGGGGGATTCCTGTCCCTTTAGATATACAGGTTAAAGCTATAGGAACCTATGGTTTTATCATTGAAAATAACTATCCACTAGAGGATTTAATGTATGTCGAAAGACTATGTAGGGGTCACAACCCCAGCGGGAATAGCTATCTATCCCCATCTCACGCAGCCTGATACCAAGTTTAACGCCATGGGTGAGTACAAGGTGAGCCTATCTCTTACTGAGGACGAGGCCGCACCTCTCATTGAAAAGGTTGATGAGGTAATGGAGCAAGCTAAGGAGTTAATACCTAAAGGCAAACGCCCGAAGGTAGCAGATGCACCTTACTTTGCTGAGTTGGATGACGAAGGCCAGGAGACTGGACGAGTTGTCTTTAAATTTAAAATGAAGGCTAAGGTAAACACTAAAGATGGACGTACTATTGAGATGAGTCCAAGACTGTTTGATGCCCAAGGCACACTACTGACTGACGTTAAGTCTCTCTGGGGTGGGTCAATCTTACGCATCTCAGCAGACCTTATTCCTTATTATGTAGCAGCAGTAGGTGCTGGCGCATCAATACGACTCAAGGCTGTACAAATCATTGAGCTTAAGACAGGTGGGGATACTGATGCGACAAACTACGGCTTCTCAGCTACGGAAGGCTTTACCACACAGCAAGAAGAAGCTGCTCAAGACCAAGGGTTTGAAGATGACGAAGACTTTTAGAAGAAGAAAGTCCTCAATCTTCAGGAGCGGCCTTGAAGAGAAGGTTGCTGGAGAACTGGCAGAACTTGGGGTGGCGTTTCATTACGAACCCCCAGGTTGGGTCATTTACCAGAAGCCTAACTCTAGGTACAAGCCTGACTTTGTTCTGCCTAATGGAATCATTGTTGAAACCAAAGGGCAGTTCCTAAGTAGCGACAGGTCTAAACACAAGCTCATCAAAGCGCAGAACCCTGCGTTAGACATCAGGTTTGTATTCAGCAACTCACGAACAAGAATCGGAAGTAAATCTAAAACAACCTATGCAATGTGGTGTGAGCGTTTGGGATTCCAATACGCAGATAAGAGCATCCCGTCAGCATGGATTAAAGAGAGACTTCCTGCAAAAACACGACAGATTACGGAGGGATTATGCAAGGGCGTAAGAGGACGAAAGAAATAATTATCCATTGCGCTGCAACGAAACCGACACAGGATATAGATGCTAGAGATATCGACCGCTGGCATAAACAAAAGGGGTGGCTGAAGATTGGCTACCACTTTGTTATTAAACGTGATGGCACGATTGAAATAGGTAGAGGTATAGACCACGTAGGCGCACACGCCAGAGGACACAACAGTTATTCAGTTGGTGTCTGTCTGGTGGGTGGCCTGAACGAACAGGCAGAGCCTGAAGGAGACTTCACAGATGCTCAGTGGGTGATGCTTAGGCTCTTGGTAGATGGACTAGCAACCAAATACCCAGAGGCAAAAGTTATTGGTCACAATACAATCTCTGATAAAGCGTGTCCATCATTTGATGTTGGAGTCTGGAATGATAGAGGAAACTGATGATTCCACTTTCATAGCGCATGAAGCATGTCCAGAGTGCGGCTCAAGAGATAACTTGGGTCGCTACTCTGATGGTCATGGTCATTGCTTTGGGTGTGGATACTACGAGAAGGCAGCTACGATGGAGTTAATAGAAGATTCCCCCCTCAATGAGGAAAGGGAAGAAGTAAACCCGTTATTAATTAATAGGTTCGATAGTACAATAAAAGCACTCCCTAAACGCAGTATCACTGAAGATACTTGCAGAAAGTTTGACTACCGTGTTGCAAAACACAACGGGAAGACCTGTCAGGTAGCGAACTATTATAAAGATGGAAAGGTTGTGGCACAGAAACTTAGGTATGCCGATAAATCATTCCAATGGATAGGCCCAGCGAAAGACTGTGGTCTGTACGGAGAGTGGCTGTGGCGTGACGGTGGTAAGATGGTATGTGTTACCGAAGGTGAACTAGATGCTCAGTCAATCTCACAGGTGCAAGGCAATAAGTGGCCCGTAGTCTCTGTCAAGACTGGCGCACAAGGGGCTAAGAAGGACATACAGAAGTCTCTTGAGTGGCTCCAGGAGTTTGAGTCTGTTGTCTTTATGTTTGACATGGATGATGCTGGGCAGAAAGCAGCTAAGGCATGTGCCTCAGTACTCTCACCAGGTAAGGCAAAGATTGCAGCGCTCCCTCTAAAGGATGCTAATGAGATGCTTGTTAAGGGTAAGTCTAAGGAACTAATTAGTGCCATGTGGGAAGCCAAGGTTTACAGACCTGATGGTATCGTTGCAGGTGATGACCTATGGACAGCAATCTCTACTCAAGAAGTAGTGCATAGTGTTGACTACCCATACCAAGGATTGAATGAAAAAACAAGGGGGCTTAGGAGGTCTGAGCTTACTACTATCACAGCAGGTTCAGGTATTGGTAAGTCTAACTTAGCTAGAGAGATAGGCTATCACCTAATTAAAATAGGTGAGCGCGTTGGTTTTATCATGCTAGAAGAGACAGTAAAGCGTACAGCATTAGGTCTAATGGGGTTACACCTCGACAGACCTTTACACTTAGGAGTTGAGGATGTTAAGAGTGAAGAATTAAGAGGTGCTTATGATAGTGTTATAGGTAATGGCAGTACATATTTCTATGATTCCTTTGGTTCTACACAGATTGATAACCTCTTAAATCGAGTACGTTTCTTGGCACAAGGGTGTGAATGTTCTTGGATTATACTTGACCACCTTTCTATTGTTGTGTCTGGACTAGGTGATGGTGACGAGAGAAGGCTTATTGACAATGCCATGACTGCCCTGCGTACCCTTGTCCAAGAGACAGGCGTAGGGTTGATACTGGTGTCCCACCTCAAGCGTCCCAGTGGTGACAGAGGACATGAGGAAGGCGCACAGACGAGTTTGTCTCAGTTGCGTGGTAGCCATGCCATAGCCCAGCTATCTGACATGGTAATATCTTTAGAGCGTGACCAGCAAGGTGAGCAATCTAATACTACAACAGTGAGGGTACTTAAGAATCGTTTTAGTGGTGAGACAGGCATAGCTTGTCATGTCAAATACAATCCAGAGACGGGACGTTTGCTTGAGTGCAATCCAGAATTTAATGAGGTGATTGATGAGTTCTAATACAAATATTTATTTATATAAAACAGAGTGTGCAGAAGATGGCTTAGCAGCGTGGGAGATGTCGCTTGATGAGTTCTGTGAAGAGTTTCTAGTACTTCAGTCTGATGGTGAGGGGATACTTAAAGACGCTATTCCTTTTCCTACTAAAGAAGAAAGGGACAATGACTTAAGACAATACTTAGCTGAATGTGAACGATGAGTTCTCGGAGAGTAATATCTTGGTTTAGTTGCGGTGCGGCAAGTGCTTTTGCCACTTACTTAGCTAGGGATAAATATATTAATAACCCCTTTGAGGCTGTGTACTGTCGAGTGGCTGAAGAACATGAAGATAATTTTAGATTTCTCAAAGATTTTCAAAATAGATGCACCCTCCCAGTCAAGGTTATTGGGGACGAGAGCCATAAGTTTTCTATTTATGGTGTGTTTGAGAAGAGGAAGTTTATTAAAGGTCAGACAGGTGCGCCTTGCACAATGGTTTTAAAAAAGAATGTGCGAAAGAAATATGAGAGACACTCTGACATTCAGGTCTTTGGATACACAGCAGAAGAAGAAGCCAGAGTAGATAGGTTTTTAGATGCTAACAATGCTGTCGATGCTGATTTTATTTTATTTGATAACGGATACACAAAGAAAGACTGCTTAGAATTTGTGAAAGATTTAGGCATAGAAATCCCAACGATGTATCAGCTGGGCTACAACAACAATAACTGTGTTGGCTGTGTTAAAGGCGGTATGGGGTACTGGAATAAGATTAGAAAAGATTTTCCAGATGCCTTTGACAGGATGGCTAAATTAGAACGCAAGTTAGGCCACGCTATAAACAAAGATAAGAATGGGCCTGTCTACCTAGATGTGTTGGCTCCAGACAGAGGCAGGTTTAAAGCTGACATGCCAGGTGACTGCGGTTTTACCTGTGAATGGAAACAAGGAGAACTCAATGTCTAATTATAGTGAAGATGATTATGTCACCTTGCTACAAGCCGGTGGTTTTGAGTCAGCAATCATCGGGGTGGTTGAACGTATAGGCAACAAACCTTGCCTTGCTTATTCTTATGAGCGTTGTGTGGACATACTAATGCAGCAAGCTGAAATGGACTATGAGATGGCTGTGGAGTACATGGAGTTTAATGTGTGCGGTGCTTATGTAGGCGAACAAACACCCGTCTTTATACGTGAAGTGCCTAAGAAGATATGGGAGGAGTATAATGCCTAGTTATATATTTGACTTAGAGACTGATGGCCTCCTCGATGACGTAACCAAGATACACTGTATGGTTATCAAGGATATAGATACTGGGGAAGCCACGGGATACACAGGTGAAGGCGTGTGGACTGAAGGTATCCCCAAGCTAGAGAAGGCTGACATGATATGCGGCCATAACATTATTAAGTACGACATCCCTGTGTTGAAGAAGCTGGGCACTTTTAATCCGAAAGGAATCACAAGAGACACCTTGGTTTGTACTAGGCTCATTTGGGCTGACATTAAGCAAGGTGACTTCACACGAACAGACTTTCCTAGAAAGCTGATAGGTAGTCATAGCCTAGCTGCATGGGGTCACCGCTTAGGTAATTACAAAGGTGACTATGATGGTGGCTGGGAAGAATACTCTGATGAGATGCTGGAGTATTGCTTTCAGGATGTTGAAGTAACCAACACACTTTGGCAGAAGATAGTTGCCAAGAATTATTCTGAACAATCAATCGCGCTAGAACATGAAGTTGCTGAGATTATTTTCAGGCAAGAGACTGCTGGATTTGCCTTTAACGCAGAGGCTGCTGGTAAGTTATATGCTAAGTTATCAGGAAGAAAGTGGGAACTTGGAAACGAGCTTAAAGCATCATTCCCAAGCTGGGAAATTAGGACACCGTTTATACCGAAGGTCAACAACAAGACGAGAGGATATGTGAAGGGTGTCAAGACCTACAAGGTCAAGACTATCGAGTTCAATCCAGGTAGCCGTGACCATGTAGCCAACCGACTAACAACACTCAGAGGTTGGGAGCCTAAAGACTTTACCAACGATGGCAAGCCGAAGGTTGACGAGCAGGTTCTATCCACATTGCCTTACCCAGAGGCAAAGCTGTTAGTAGAATACTACACACTTATCAAACGCTTAGGGCAGCTTGGAGATGGCCGACAAGCATGGCTAAAGGTTGAGCGAGGTGGGCGTATCCACGGAAGTTGTAACACAAACGGAGCCGTCACAGGGAGGGCAACACATGCCTACCCTAACGTGGCACAGGTTCCGTCCGTGGGTGCGCCCTATGGGGAGGAGTGTCGAGAACTGTTTACCGTACCCAGAGGCAAGAAGCTAGTAGGTGTCGATGTGTCTGGGCTAGAGCTTAGGTGCTTGGCGCATTACATGGCTAAGTATGATGGTGGTGCTTATGGTGAGACTGTTGTGAATGGTGACATACACACCACAAACCAAAAGGCAGCGGGACTGGCAACTCGTCCTCAAGCCAAGACGTTCATCTATGGATTCCTGTATGGTGCAGGTGTAGGTAAGTTAGGAGAGATTGTTGGTAAGGGGGCTAAGGAAGGTGCGATTCTAAAGAAGAGATTCTTAGCAAAGCTCCCTGCACTAGCAAAACTTATAGGACGTGTACAGGCAGCCGCTGAACGTGGCTATCTAGTGGGTTTGGATGGGAGGTACTTGAAGGTAAGGTCACCACACGCGGCCCTCAATGTGTTACTCCAGTCAGCAGGTGCATTGATATGTAAGCAATGGATGGTGGAGTTTGACAAGGCCTTGAAGGAGAGAGGACTATCGGAGTCATGTCTACAGGTAGCTTGGGTACATGACGAAATACAATTAGAGACAAAGGAAGACATGGCTAATGAAATTGGAGAAATCGCAATTGAATGTATTAAACGAGCAGGAGAATATTTTAAAATCAGATGTGAACTTACAGGAGAATACAACATCGGAGATAACTGGGCTGAAACCCACTAAGAAGAACAGAAAGAAGTTTGACTTAGACTTAGCGTATGGTCAGATGCACGAAGATAAAGTGTTAGATATGCTAGAGAATAAAAAGATTGAGGTTAAGACAGAGAGAGGTATGTGGGCCAAGACAGGCAACATAGCAATTGAGTTTGAATCTTATGGTAAACCCTCTGGTATTAATGCCACTGAATCTGATTATTGGTTTCATCGTTTAGCAATAGAAGATGATGTATATTGTACGCTAGTGTTTGATACTAAGACGCTTAAGAAGATAGTGGAAGAACTTGATGACCATCGTGTCGTTAAGGGAGGAGATAACTGGGCATCTAAGATGTACCTAGTAAACCTATCCAAACTGTTCTCTACAGATACGCTAAAGGTTTATAGACAACTATCCACGGAGGCAACAAATGAAACGAACACTACTAATTGACGGAGACATTATCGTATTTAGATATTCTTCTGTCGTTGAGCATGAGGTGGACTGGGGCGATGACGTATGGTCACTCTGGGCAGACGCTAAGGAAGCCAAGCAGTTAATCCTACAATACCTAGAACACCTGGTAGAGATGACAGCAGCAGATGATTTTATATTCTGCTTCAGTGACAAGGATAACTTTAGAAAAGGCATTCACCCTAATTATAAAGGCAACAGGAAAGGGAAGCGCAAACCCACTTGCTATAAAGGTATAAAGGCTTGGATAGAATCTAAGTACAAGACTGAGCAATACCCTGCATTAGAAGGTGATGATGTTATGGGCATCTTAGCTACATCTGGTAAGTACGAAGAGACTGTAATTGTATCTGAAGATAAAGACATGAAGACCATACCTGGACTCTTATGGAGAGCCGCAGAAATGGAGGACATCTCAGAGGAAGATGCTGATTACTTCCATCTTTATCAAACCTTAGTAGGCGATACAGTTGACGGTTATACAGGTCTTAGAGGTGTAGGTGATAAGAGAGCCACAGTGCTTCTTGAAGAACCTACATGGGATACTGTAGTAAAGGCGTATGAGAAAGCCGGATACACAGAGGATGATGCGTTAGTACAAGCTAGGTTAGCTAAGATACTTAGAGCATCTGATTATGACTTTTCTAAAGGAGAACCAATACCATGGCTTCCACAATAAATGATATTAGTCCTACACAGTGGGATGCTATTACTAAAGAATGGAACAAGACTGTAAAGAAGGTGGCTGTACAGGGTGAAACTAAACCTGCTTCTGTTAAAGAACATCAACCTATTAAACCCTACAAGTTACCTATAGATGCTCAACAGCGTAAGAACCTTCCTATCTATACTGGGTTCGTTAAATATTTTCCTAGAGCTATGGCTGAAGTATCAAGGGTGTCCTTGGTAGGCGGTATTCAGCATGGGCAAACCCCCACTACGCTCCACTGGGATAGACCTAAATCAGGAGATGAACTAGACGCTATGATGCGTCACATCATTGACCAAGACTGGGCGCAGGTAGCTTGGAGGGCGATGGCTAACCTTGAAAAACATTTAGAAAGAGAGGAGTAGCGGTGATGGAACAGTATCAAGAGTTTATACACAAAAGCAGGTATGCACGTTGGTTACCTACGGAGGGTAGAAGAGAGACTTGGGAAGAGACAGTACAGCGTTATGTAGACTTTTGGCATGCCCGAGGACAGATAACTAAGGCAGAGAGTAGGATGTTGTTCCAGTCAATATATAACATGGATGTAATGCCTAGCATGAGATGTATGATGACAGCAGGAGTTGCTTTAGATAAAGACAACGTAGCTGGATTTAATTGTAGTTATTTACACATAGATTCACCCCGTAGCTTTGACGAGCTTATGTATGTCTTGATGTGTGGTACTGGAGTAGGTTTCTCAGTTGAACGTAACTTTATCAATAAGCTCCCTCTAGTTGCTGAATCCTTCCATCCTACCGATACAGTTATTGTAGTATCAGATTCTAAGATTGGCTGGGCATCTGCCTTCCGTGAACTAATAGCCATGCTCTACGCAGGTAAGGTTCCTAAGTGGGATATAAGTAGAGTCAGAGGTGCTGGGGCAAGATTGAAAACCTTTGGAGGTAGAGCCTCTGGCCCTGAACCTTTAGTCAGCCTGTTTAACTTCTGTGTAGGTATCTTCCAGAAAGCCGAAGGACGTAAGCTGACATCCATTGAGTGCCATGATATCTGCTGTAAGATTGCAGAGGTTGTGGTGGTTGGCGGTGTCAGACGTTCGGCATTAATCTCTTTGTCTAATCTATCAGACCCCCGCATGGCTAAAGCTAAGTCTGGACAGTGGTGGCTTGATGAAGGCCAACGTGCTTTGGCTAACAATTCTGTGGCTTATACTGAGAAGCCTGACTTTGAATCTTTCTTAGCAGAGATGCACACCATGTATGAAAGTAAAGCAGGTGAGAGAGGAATCTTTAGTCGAGTGGCTGCACAGAAGGTTGCAGAGAGGAGTGGACGTAGAGACTCTGAGCAAGACTTTGGTACTAACCCATGCTCTGAAATTATCTTAAGAAGTAACCAGTTCTGTAACTTATCTGAGGTAGTGATAAGGGCAACTGATGACTTAAAAACTCTCAAGAAAAAAGTAAAAGTAGCTACTATAATTGGTACACTACAAGCCACCTTAACTGACTTTAGATATCTGAGGAGTGTGTGGAAAAGAAACACTGAGGAGGAGGCATTACTGGGTGTAAGTCTTACAGGTATATGTGACCATTATTTATTAGGTAATCCATATACCCCTGATTTAGAGAAATACCTAACAGAAATTAAAGAGGTTGCAATCAACACTAACAAGCGATGGGCTAACAAACTTGGCATCAATCAGGCTGCGGCTATTACTTGTGTTAAGCCGAGCGGTACTGTGTCTCAATTGGTAGATTCTGCTTCTGGTATCCATCCCCGTTTTTCTAAGTACTATATTAGAAGAGTACGTTCAGATGTTAAAGACCCCCTGGCCCAATATATGTCAGCAGCAGGATTCCCTATGGAGCCTGATGTAATGAACAAGTCATCGGTGGTATTTAGTTTTCCAGTTAAAGCACCTGACAACAGTACTTTAGTTAAAGATGTAGGTGCAATGAGACAGCTTAAACTTTGGAAGCGATATCAGGACTATTGGTGTGAACACAAGCCCAGCAGTACGGTCTATTACAACGATGATGAGTTCTTTGAAATATGTCAGTGGCTATGGAAAAACTTTGACTATGTTTCAGGTATTAGTCTGTTACCTGTTAGTGACCACGTATATCAACAAGCACCTTATGAAAGCATTACTGAAGAGCAGTATGATGAACTGAGCAAGGCAATGCCTGATGAAATAAAATGGAGTGACCTCGCTCTTTTTGAGGACGAGGACAACACAACAGGTTCGCAGGAGTTAGCCTGTGTTGGAGGAGCTTGCGAAGTTACGTAATCAACTATCCACTGTGGCATTATTACCCACCATATAAGAGGACTACTATGTCTATGAATAGAAAAGAAGTAGAAAGTTTACCCGTCAACGTAGTTCAGCTTATTGAAACTTTAGACCTAATCTTTCCTGAGCAGTCTGCCCTTTTAGAGTGGACTGATAGGGAGGTCTGGTTTAGGGCTGGTCAAAGGTCAGTCGTTCAATGGTTGTTAGAGTTGAAAAGGCGGGACGAAAACCCTAACAACTATGAGGATTAAATAATGTG
>Ga0098050_1000412_pt1 | contig 15569 bp, 23 predicted proteins | sample 14_taG_FD_77070 | JGI IMG/M metagenome (GOLD analysis project Ga0098050, IMG submission 77070) | Marine viral communities from the Subarctic Pacific Ocean - 14_ETSP_OMZ_AT15311 metaG | ecosystem: Environmental > Aquatic > Marine > Oceanic | place: Pacific Ocean | collected 2015-01-18
CTCTGGGTAAAATCGTCTAGTGGTGATCTATTGACCCTGCAAGTCAAGACAACCTACAAACCACGCTCAGATCGCAGTCGCCCATTGAACTACGCATTCACACGCGCTGATGGTGATGCGCAAATATTTGCGTATGTGGCTATGGATATACGTTTGTTTATACTGCGTGGCCCACCGACCGGCAAAACTGTACGCATAAAGCCTGCCGATTTTACGCAGCAGGCTATGGATGACAGCATATTAAGATTTCTGGGTGGTTCGTGAGGCCAGCCGAAGCTGACCCCAGATCGTCATATCATTAGTTCAAAATGAGGGCCATCGATAAATGGCCTTCTGCCCTGACTTCTTCGCAGATCCACATATTCGTTCATGGCATCTTCCATAGATCGGCCTTGGCCCTTCCATGTGCCAATGCAGTCGATCTGCCATGCAGCCCCCCAGCGTACTTTTATGCCAAGTGAATTAGCTGCCTCTGCCATTGCGTCTGCCAGATCATCATAAAGATTTAGTTCCCATGACCCCCTGCCCGAAATATAGGCCATTATATCGACTGCAAGGCCATCCAGATGCTTGCTCTTCATGGTTTGGCTGGCACCCTTAGCAACTAATGCTTTCTGCATCTCCAGTGTGCGCATACCCTGCACAACGCCAAAGTCAGTCTTGGTTAGATTGATTGCCATCTTAACGACTGCCACCATGCGGCTGTCTACGCCTTCTAGCCGGTCAAGGCTGCGCTGTGATAATTTGAATGTCATTTGTTCCCCCTAAAGAACTTTGTTGCAGAGCGAACCCCGAAGCTGGCAGCAACTATAACGCCTAAAGTGTATTGATACCAGTCTGGCATGGCTTCCAGTGCTACAAACCCCTCCGCAACGGCAGTACGCCCCCACTCACCACAGAAAGAAAGCACCAGCGGCACCGAAAACAAAGCCACAAGCCATTCATCCTTAAAGCTGTTCTGCGAGCCTTCTGCCATGATGCGCTCCCAATCGGCAACGCTGGTCTTCTCAGACAGCATGATTTTAGCTTTGGCCTCTGCCTCAGTTAGCTTTAGCTTGGCCTCTGCTGCATTCTTATCAGCCTTGCCTTGCAGCCATGATCCAGCCAGATTTGCCACTGGCGCTATAAACTGCATCATTTCTCAGACCCCAGCCATACTGCAAATGCGCCAGTCATAGCGCCACTAACAACACTAATAAGCGCACTCTGCTGCGTACTAAGATCAGGCTGTTGAAGCGCCCATTCTATACAGCGTATATACATCACCGTCATTACCAGCATCATCAGACGCGGCATAAGCTTGTACTTCAGGATCTTCTCAAAGGTATTAGCCATGTTAAACCTCTATATTTATGTTGGTGCCTTGCGGCCTGTCAGCAGTGGTCTTAGTGCCAAACCTATCATAAGCCTTGCCTAAGTCCAACTTCTGCTCTCTGAGCGCCTCCAGATGCGTGTGGTTGGCCCTATGCTCCTTTGTTACCCTCTGCTCCACCAGATGCGCCTCTATACGCTCACGGGTCTGCGTTTGCTGATGTATGTCTGACTGCACGTTAAATGGTGCCGATCCTATGCCGCTTACACCGTCTGCCATCAGCGTTTCACCGCCACCCAGACAAAGCCAAATAAAGCCCCAACGCAAATCAGGAATAAAACTAGACCAGCACACCAAGCAATGATCGTATCTTTGCGCTCAATTCGCTTGTACTGCGCATCCTTCTGCTTCTGGCGTATCTCATTTTCCATCTTGATAAGCTCTTGCCAAGCTGATGGGCCAAGCGTCTCACTAATCATCTTGCGAAGATCATCACGCATATTCTCGCGCTGCTTCTTCTGCACGAACAGATCCATTGCCTGCTGCTCTACGCTGCCAAAATTCTGATACCACTTAGGGTTTTCTACGCGCTTAGCCGCAAAGTCAAAGTCGGAGATAGCTTTTGACCAACGCCCTAAATCGCCAGCCATACCCTCCAGATCACGCCCGATCTGGCAACCCTTCTTGATTGCGTTAAATGCGGCACCCGCCGCCATAATAGCTGTCGCTGGATCTATCATCAGGCACCTTTGCCCACCTTTGCTGCTGGTGGACATTTAAATTTATACGGTATTCTTATAACATATGGGTAGTGATAATAAAATCCGCTTGGACATCTATAGATGCAAGCGTTGTACAGCACATGACCCTCTACGATAACGCCAACCGCTATACCGGCCAGCGCACAGATCACTTTGCTGCCATCTGTTCTAGGGTGGATCTGATTGACTTTATATTTTCGTCAATCCGCGCCATAGTTAGCGCCTGCTGCTGGGATGTTTCTTCGAGCTTTGCTATGCGCACTTCATGGCGAGCTATCTCACGCATGTTCAGTTCAACATTATTATGCAGAGTTGACACATACCAGACGAGGCCCGCAGCCTGCAAAAACACTGCTAATATAACTGCGAGCCTCTCAAACATTATTCTGCCTCTTTATCCAGATGAGTTTTCAGCGCTGACATAAATGCGCCTCTGCCCACCTCTAGTTGCGTTAAGTTAAATCTAGCAGAACTTATCTTCTGATCCAATGATTGAACGTGATTTATGCAAATCTTTGCTTCATCGCTCAGTTGATCTTCAGTGTATTCTACATCGTCAATCTTAATGACCTTTTTGTCTTCAGCCATGTTGATGTCCTTTCTAGGTTATTACCAAGGCACTCCTGCCTCAGTGGTTGGATTAGCTATCGCATCAATCTGAGAAGCAATAGCAGCTTCAGTATCAGCTTGTGATACATGACCCCAGACCCAGCCTTGAGCTTGAGCCTCAGTTATATCGTCATACGGTGTGAAGTCAGCAGCAGAGGCATCGTAGGTTAGCCCACAAGTGCCATAGCTAGATGCTGAGTTGCCATCTTCATCAACGCCTGTGCAGCGCCAGTGAGCAATGTAAACGCCACCGTCAGCAATTTCGTGTTCCAATGTTGGAATAGTCCAAGTGTAAGTGATAGCCATTATGGTGTCTCCTGTGCGGCTAGGTGTGCGGCATAGGCATCCTTAACCGCTTGGGTGTGAACTGCGCTACAGATGGCTTGTACCTCAGTGCTTTCACCTGTGATGTCATCTGTTGGTGCTACTACATGGCGTGAGAAGGATCGGCTGATCTCTACACCGTCACGCTTGATGACCACTGCGGAGCGAACCTGAACGTGCTTGAACTCGCCTACGATCTCTATTTTGTCTTGTACTGTTTCTTCTGTTAGTGCCATCGTTTATCTCCTTTGATGGTTGGACTGTCCGACCCAAAGCTATGCAGTGGGTTATGCTGGTGTGGTATAAGTGAAGAAAATGTGCGCACCTGCGCCACTAGTTAGTTGGCTGTGGGTTAGGCTACTATATGCTCCACTAGTTGAACCGTGATAAAAACGCACTTGGTTGCTATCTGTTATGTAACAGATATGTTGTCCTGAACCGTTGTTTCTCCACATGGATGAACCCCAAGCGTATCCATTGGGATCAGCGTCAAAGGGTAACCCAGATATTCCAAAGGCGCTTCCACTGGATGTATCTGAAACAGAATGAAAAACTACAGCGCAGTGAACTACCCGTCCAATTTTGGTATAAGTACCGCCGCTACTATTTATAGTTCCGCTAGACACAGAAGGCGTAAAAGTCCCCTCCTCATAGTCATCCAAATAATTAGCCGACCCAGTGCCGCCAAGGTATATTCCACCAGAGGCCACAACTAAGTCATCAGCAAATGTAGCCGCAGTATCTGTGAGAGTTAGCTTGGAGACAGCAGCTACTGCTGTGCCGCTCGTAACATTACTCTTTAGTTGAAAGTCCATTTGAGCACTGTTGCCATCCACCGCCGACGCAATACGGGCAGAACTTCCATCTTGCTCAGGAGTGCCTGAAGTATGGTTAAATGCTATATTGGCGTTTCCGTAACCATCGTTGTGAGTAAGGGCTATGCCGCCCGAGCCTAAACTGGCTTCAACGTAACCTGTGGCTTTTACCCTACCAGTGACATCCAAGCTCAAAGAATTAAGATTTAGACGTGATTGTCCATTAACTATAAAGGTCAAATCCTCGTTTGCGTGATTATAGTTAATCTGGCCTCTGGTTGCAGTATCTGCATCGCCAAACAAAATACCACTGGTGCCAGTATTTGTTCCAGTAGCTAATAACTGTAGTCTTGGGCTAGCAGCTTCAACGACCAAATTATAAGCTGGCGAACTTGTGCCAATACCTAAAGATCCCGTGATGCTTGCACCTGTGGATGTGGTTTCTAAACGAGTTACGTTACCCTGCCGCAACAAGATAGGCTCATTAGCGGCTAGTGTGGAGATTTGCAGGTTAACACCGTCGGTGTAGATTATACGAGCGTCGTAATCGTCAGACGCTGGAGCCTTGAGGTCAATTAGGCCACCAGATGGTCCACCAACTTCTAATGCGCCATAGCCAGCGGTCCTGTTTGCAGAAATATTACCAGCTACAATAAGGCCACTAGAAGTAAACTCACCACGCTTAACTCCAGCAGTAGCGAAAGCTATTTCATTAGCTGTATCTCTGAAGAAGCCCGTGTCTTGATCGTTGGTAAACCTAATAGCTGGTGAGGCAGCAGAACCATCACCAAACTTACCAGCGCCAACATTATCTACAACAGACTGATAATCAGTAATCAAGTCAGTTACATCAGATGCTAACGAAGCAACTAAGCCTTGCGTAGGGGCAATAGCGTAGTTTTGACTTGATGCTGTAGCTCCACCATAAGCTGGTGCAATCGTAAGTGATGTTGCACTGTTGATTGCTGTAATTTCATACAGCAGTTCGTTAGGGCCAAGAAAGCCATCACCGACTTGAGCGCCTGATACAAAGTTAGTACCAGTGCCTGTAACTGTAGTTGATGCGTTTGTTACCGCAACTGTTCCTGTCTTATACCATGCCATTTTGTTAGTCCTTTTATAAATCAGCTATAAGGTAAGTACCCCGTTGAAAGTTTTGCGCTGTAGGGCCACTCATACTGCCCTTGCTCACATACCTATATCTAGTTCTTGATAGTCTCAAATTGTCTACGCCAGATATTGTTACCACTTGCAGTCGTGGATATGTCCAAGTTGAGGTTTTACCGCTTAAAACTCTGATGCTCGAATTAAGGGTATCACCACCAATATAGGGATTAGAAATATTCTGCCTTAAAGGGTAGTTGTATACAGTACCATTACTGAGGCAGTCAGACATATCAGAGGCAGAGATATGAATATGGTCTTTAATCCTAGCAGCTTTCTCAGTGTACCTGCTGTCATAAATAGTAGATCCGCTGGCGTCCATAACTTCCATTCCATAACTTCCGCTAACAGAAGGCTTCTCAGTAGTTAGCACCTTATATTGTTGTCCATCCCCGTCAGCATACCAGCTTTGGCACCAAGCGACTATACCTTTTGAGGTAGAACCAAAGAAGTTGTTGTAAGGATTGTACCAAGAGCCGAACATATGTATGCCATTACTATTTAGCTTAAAGAACACCTCTTGCATATTGCTTAAAGAGTTTCCTGTTGTGCCTGTAATACCCAAGGGTTCTCTTCGCCGCCTTGTACCACTTGCACCGTAACCAGACCAACTGCTAGTTAAATCAGTGCCTGAGAACCCAGATGACCATTGTATGATTCTTGAATCAGCAGTAGAGCCTATTGAATTTGGAGAGCCTCTATCCCAGAAATCCAAAGCTGTCGTAAGGTCATCGCTCATCAGGTAAAGACCTCTGTTCACGTTTGATAGCCTATAACTCATCCCTGACATAAATCTTCTTCCGCCACGGGAAACGCCCCTAAGCAAAGATGGGTTGAAAATTGCATCCTCTGAAGAATTTACGCCATTCCAAATGCCATAGTAGCCTACATCTACTGGTGCGTAACTTAAAGTGCCGCTACTTTTCTCAAAGAACAACCCCCCACTTGCTAGGGGTTCCTCTCCAAACTGGTTTATTAACTGAATACCATAAGCCATTATGCAAACACCACAAACACTATCTGATAGTTACCAAGATCATTCGGCGGCGTACCTGAGTTTTGAGGAATACTGTAGTCATCCCATATTACTCCAGCAGAAGTAACTGACATTACTTTGGTACTGTTGTTCCAACTAAAGGTAGGGTTTGCGTTTTGACCGCACTGATTTGAATAGCCAGATGTGTATGCAAATAAACTACTTCTAGCGGGGAAAGAATAATTCTTATCTGATACACTATCATAGACAGAGCTAACACCCAAAGAAGTGGTATTATAAATCGCAGGGGTAGTGTGCGCCCTCATATAATAATTACCCTTGTTAATATCAAAGCTGGGTACAGAAAAGCTTGGGGATGTGTTGTATGCAACATATTGTATGTGCAAGACACGCATTGTGGTATCTGTGTCATCTAAGATAGTGTCGCCACTAGCATTTTTAATTTCAAATCCATAAGCCATTACAACCTACCGATCCTAACTCTCAATGTGTTGCTGTTATCAAATACGCTTATGCGGTCATCCTCTATTTCAACCCTTTCACCACCAGAAGAACTCTGGAACTTTCCGATTGAAGCTGCTGTAGCTGAAAGATCCGTGACAAATACTTTATCAACATAAGCCCCTGCTGGAACAACAGTGCCATTTGGAAGGGTTGTCGATGAAGTTAGAATAGAGAAGACTGAGTTACCACCATTGCCATTAGCATCAAAGACATTAAACTGGTCAGCCCTTATGTTGAAAGCTGAAGGTGAACCAGCACCTGATAATAACTGGAAGCCACTTATGTTGCCATTGTTATCAATCTCAACGCCATATTTACCCTCAACACCGTTGACGGACTCTGACAAAGTGGAAATAGAAACCGTTTGGTCGCCAACTGTAGTTGACAGATTAGTTATGCTTTGTGCTAATGCACCGTCTTCATCTACTCTAGCTGTCTGTTCTGCTACAATAGCTGCAAGGTTACTATCAACTGAAGCTGTTAAGGTGGTTATGCTTGTTGCTAATGCACTGTCTGCATCGGCTCTAGCTGTCTGCTCTGATACTATAAGCGCAGAGTTGTTATCAATCAAAGCACCTAGCTCAGTTCTGGCCGTAGCTAAAGCAACCCTCTGATCGTTTACATCAGCTTGCAAGCCAGTTCTAACAACAGCAATGTCAGCATTCAAATATTCTCTATCTCTGTAGCGCCCCAATACGTCTCTTAGGCTTAGGGTGCTTAGGTCATCTTGACTATCTACAACACCCTGCAAGTCTACTAAGTTTTGTGTGATCGAGGCCGTGTCAATAGCTGCGATATTTTCTTCTGCTACTGTTACTCGACCGCTTACGTCATTAAGATCAGAAGATGATGCCTTAGTAGTAATCTGACCCTGCAAAACTGTAATGTCAGAGGTAACGTCAGAGATTTTAACTTTACCATCTACAACATCAAATACTGTACCAGAGGCAACTAAACTAATCCTAGCTGTATCGCCAGCTTCTTGTACCTTACCTGTTCCTGTGCCAGCACCCGTAGAGTAAAACGTATGGCCTACGGTGTTGCTGTCAGCGCCAAAGCTAGTGAAGTCAGTAGTGCCTACAGCATAGATTGTGTAAGTCTCGCCAGTGACCATTTGATTGGCGTCTAAGACTGGCCCACCGCCATCAATCGTAAGCTCTACATCATCAACACGGGCAATCAGTGCATTAAGTGATGCAAGGTCTGCACTATCCAAAACAGCAGCAGCAATCTGGTCATTCACATATGTTTGTGTAGCTCTAAGGTTGATTGCAGTTTCAGCAGCATCTAAGTCAATCTGAACTTGGTTTACTGTATCTCCAAGGGATGTAACAGCTTGGATGGTAACTTCACCAGTCGTAGGATTAACGACAATACCAGCATCAGTAATTGTACTTTGAGCTTCACTCACATTGACAGCAAGCTCTAGCGCCTTCTCAGCTAAGTTATCTGCGCTTGTCTCTAGCTCATTTACAGCGTCAACACTCAGATCATAAGTGGTCTGCAATACATAATCTGCTAGATCAGATGTGTTAGCCTTATTGATGATTGTAGTCTGAAGAGATGCATCGAGTGCTTCATAAGGTATGATAGCGTTGCCAATATCAGCAGACGTAATCAGCTTGGTTGTAGCATTCTGAGGGCCAGCAAATTGAGCTTCAGCAACGGATGTTGGGTTGCCTGAGAAGTCTACAGCCCTAACCCAATAGTATCTAGTGACGTTAGGGTTTAAGTTCCCCCTGATAAAGTTAGAGCCAGATGATCGACCAACATAAGACGCATTGCCAAATGTATTGTCTGAGCTTTCGTATATCTCGACATGGCTAAAGTCAGCATCCGCTGGATTAACCCACTCAATATCTATGCCGCCTAGAAGACCAGAGGCTGTCAGTGATGTAGGTAAAGCTGGCGCAGTAGTGTCGCCACCAGACGTAGCTGTAGCTGAAGCATACGCCCCTCTGAAGCCCGTAACTGATACGCTTCTAACTCTTACAGTGTATTCTACACCATCGATGACAGGGGCTAAAACTACAGTGTTGTCTGATGTTGTCAGCGACTGTCTATTAGCACTGCTGGTTTGGCCCCACTCAACTTCATAGTAACTGACAAAAGAGTTAGTAGATGCAGTCCAGCTTGCGACTAAGCTATTCTCAACTGTGCCATCGCCTTGAACCTCAGATCCACCATCAGCCAAGCTAAGGCCAAGGATGTTAGTTCCCGCCGATACACTAGGCAACGTAGTGTCATTGCTTGTGATAGCAGTTTCTTCTGCATTCCAATCAAAGGCGGCTGCTGATGTCTCTCTAAGCGTCAGTGTAATGCGTAAGTCACCAGCATCTTGATTAGAAGCAAACTTCCAGCCAATAACCTCAAACTCTTTAGCAGAGAAGCCATAACGCTCATTGGTAAAGCCTATGATGTCACCAACTTCTACACTGAAAGCCTCTAGGCCAAAGTCAGCGCTGAAGGCCATCTGCTCACGACCCCTAAACAAAGTAAGCTTAGCAAGACGCTGTGCAGCAGATGCGCTAGTGGTAAACGGTAGCTGTAAATCTAGTAGAGCTTCTTCGCCATTATCCTGACCTAAGAATGCACTTGCTTTACCTGTTCCACTGCCAGCACCCGTAGCTGTAAAGGTTACACCTACAGTATTAGAAGCAGCACCTAAAGCAGTAAAGTTAGTGTTGCCAACCTCTGTGATTGTGTAAGCATCGCCAGTAACGAAGCTGCCAGCATTGGTTGTGCTAGTCAGTTGCGGATAATCAGCAGTGATCCAGTTTTGTGCAGCATCGTTAAACGTACCGGAAACCCTGTTGAAGTTATCCCGCATGGTAATGCGAGTGTCTAAGTTTATTGGGCTGCGTAGGTCATCAAGCGTAAGGGTTTTAACAGGTGCAGAATATGCTCCAGCTTTGAGCTTCCAGTAACCTGATCCCCAAAACAATGTACCAGCGCAAGCTGTAACCATATCACCCAGTACATCGCCCACTGGCCTATTGGCTTGAACTATACCATTAAGCTCATACCTGTTTTCTGTGCCACCGCCTGATAGACTTATGCTTTCATCACATTCGTTAGCAGCAGCGGCAAAGGAGACATCATCAATAGCTGTATCAGCTAAACCATAAGATGAGGTTAGAAAGTCACGAATACATAATGCGGCGTTGTTACTGTATGCTGTGTTTGTTGTCCGTGGGTCATAAACCTTCTTACCTCTGACAATAGCAGTTACAGTAGGGACGCCACTAGCGAAAACATCTTGGTCATACTCATATCTGACATAAAGGTAAGATAAGCCAAGCCCCTTGAAGTTGCTGTCTACACTTGTCTCAGATACTAAATCACTATCCGCTGTAGTCTGTGAACCGTCATATTTCTTAATGCGGATCTTGCTATCCCAGTCAACTTGCTCATCACCAGACCCAGCAGTTGTAACAAAATCACCACTGAATGTAGCTATCTGATCGTTGATATAGATGTCATCTACACTATGAACCTCATGCCCAGCCAAGACGATGATCTGATGTAGGTACTTATTCTCATCACCAGTTGCCTCAAAGAATGTGACAATGCCGCCTTTACGAACCCTACCGTAAACAAAGTCTTGGGCGGCTACTCCACTAATAGCATTAGATAATATTTGACCAGATGTTAAAGCTCCACGATCTGGTTTAGGTGCAAGAGCATTCATTGCCCAAGAGGTGATTGCAGTAGTGGCTAGGTAGCCTACAAGGTAAGTCCCAAACCCCGCAGCAATAGTTCCCGCCGCAATACCCGCTGCCGCTGCACTGTAGCCAATGCCTTGCGTAATCATAACGCCAACGGTTAAAGGATCTCTAGGAACTCTATCCCAGCTATTCCAGTTTTTTACCGTATAATCACCTAGCTTGTATTTGCTCATATCTGTTTAACCCATGCTTGGTGAATGTAATCTAGGGGCAAATATAGCACACCTTCCTTAGATAAGAAAACAGCCTTAGTGCCCGTACAAATACCCATAGCCACACCTATAATCCACCTTTGCGCCTCCTTAGTTGTAACCAACGCGCCAAGAGGCGGGATGTGGTCTACACGGTGTAGCTTCTTATCTACGGCAGAGGTAAAACTTGAGAACCCAAATTCTTTCTTTAGCTCGCTTCTGCGCAGGGTAACGGAACCCTTCATATAACGACCAAGCCAGTCATCAGCCCAGCCACAGCCATACATAGCTTTATAAGCGCCATTGGTGAACGTAAGACAATCATGCTGCCCCCATACAAAGGGCTTGTCTGATACAGACTTCAAGTAGTCGTTTAGGCTTTCTCGCGGCCCCATACTACGTCCTTATCCTGCAAACTTGTGACATAAGAAAAGAAAGTGTCGTTAGGGTGCCGTGCAACATGGTTTTCTTCTGTGTATCTGCGGTTGCTGGCTTTTTCTAACCTAACCAGTTTGCTTTCCACGGTTAAGGTTATGACGCTACTCTCACCACTATCCTCAATGGTCATAGTATTCATGAGGCCACTGAAGACCTCTATAGGGTCAGCAGTATCTGTAGTGCCGAAGTAAACCTTACACTCACGCCTCTGATAGGGTTCGTCCAAGGCTATCGACACTAAAGAAGAAGGTACACCAGATAGAGACAAGGTGATGCTCTTAGCCGATAGGTCACTAGCTTCCTCTAATCCACTTATAGTTAGTAGACTACCACCACCAGTATAACTATTGGTAAATATAGTTCTGTCACCGTACCCAGTCCACAGACGTATTGGAGCACTGTCGAAGTCAAGATCAACAGCGTAATAAGGTTGAACCTCTGGCTGGCTAAGGGCTGTAAGTAAAGCTGATGGGACTGTTCGGCTCATAGTGCTTCCATTGCTCCGAATGTGATGCCATATATGCTTGCTTCATTTATGCTAAACGCCTGTTCATTGCTAGACAACCTGAACAAACCCTGAGTATTTTGAACGGTTATCAAGGTATTATCCGCAATGCTGGTTCTTACATCAGGCCATACATCTATGCTCGCTTCGCCCAAGCCATTTGTATCAACATCTGTAAGAACCTTGAATAACTGCCTAGCGCTTCCAGTGCCCACCTGAACGTAATCGCCAGCCTTGAGATAGTCTGTCTGGCTGGTAGGCGCGCTGTCTACAGTAATAGTGCCGCCAGATGATACGGCAGAGCTTGTGAATACAGTATCCGTATCACGCGCTGAACCCAGTGGCGTAGCCGCCACAGGATCACCAAGGTAAAACGTGCCAAGCTGGCCCTTCAGCGAAATAAGCCAAGCCACCCATCTTTCCGCATCTTCGCGCTTCATCGATGGCAACGTGACATCAGCTTGCCAAGCCTTACCAGCATAAGCGTGAGCCTGACCCGCGAAGGTAAAGGGCGATCTGCTGTAAGCAACTGCGTTAGTCGCCCTTAGTTCAATCTGAGCTATGCCCGTATGCGTAGGCAGCGCTAAAGGATAACTGATAGCCATTATGCAAATGCCCTTCCATATGATCCACCACGCCGCTTGGCGTCTACTACAGCAGCCTTAGCGCTGTCTGCTATCTGTGGCATTAACTGCTTGATCTCAGCCCGTACGGTTTGCTGTACGCCTGTGGAGACGTTGATTGTTTGGTTGACTACTACGCCGCCACCACCGCCAAGCTTATTGTTAGGGATGATCGTTCCGCTCCTAGATGGGATCATAAGCTCTGGGCCTCTTTCGCCAACCAGATATGGGCTACCAGCAGAAACAGGCCCACCAATCGCCCTTGGCGCAACGGGTGGGGCAGAATATTCACGCGGCATAAATGCGCCCTGAATGGCCCCCGTAATAAATCCCGTAATCTGCTTGACCACAAAGATGCGGTAAAGCTCGGCGACAATATCCGAAGCCATTGCTCTAAAGGCGTCTTTAGCTGTTGCAGTACCCTTCACGACAGACATCATTGAACGCTCAAATGAACTGCCTACCATTTCAGAGGCTTCTTTAAGGCGCTCAATTTCAGGAACTGTCTCAGACCTTATGACCTTAGATAATTCTTTTTGCGCAGTCTTGGCGTTCCTGATTTCGTTATTCTTATCTTGCAGCGCTTTCAAAGCGGCTTTATTCACTTCATCCTCTGCGTATAAAATAGCAAGGCCATCTTGCATCTCCTGCAATCTAGCGCGCTGCTCCCTAGAGGTGTTGTTGCGGCCTTTTTCTAATAGTTCCTCACTGAGCCTGACTTCCTGAACAGCAATAGCTTCCTTCATGCTTACAATTGCTTTTTGCAATTGCAACTGTGCGGCAGTATCAAGGCCGCTATTCAGTAACTCAAGCTCAGTATTATATTTCTTGGTTTCCTCTTTGATTGCCTCAACCGCTGACTTCGCTTGGCTTGACGCAGTTGAAAAATCCATAAAGGATAAACCAGACTTTTGAGCCGCGACACCAATAGCGGAAAAGATGGCCACACCCGCACCAAGTAATGCACCCACAGGCCCGAATATGCCAAGAAGCTGTGAACCCTGCTGGCCGAATGCTTGCATCTTGCTTGTGCCGTTAGCGACTTGCACCGCGAAGTCACCGACCTGATAACCAAGTTGCTGCAAAGCACCTTTGGCAAACTTATTAGTGGCGACAGCCGTTCTACTATATTGCTGAGATTGCGCCCGAAGAGCGCCGCTTGCTCTTTGCGTTGCCGCGCTAACACTGTCAACTTGCTTACGGACATTGCCCAATTGCCGGAGCGCATCACCGGACTGAACGCCGACGATAATATTTAGGTCACTGGCCATCTTTGCTGCGCTCCTCTAAAACCTTATAATACGCGATCCACTCATTATACTCATCAATGGTGATTTCTTCAATCTCAGCTATTGTTTTGCCAAGTTTTTCAGCCAAGGAAATCACATTCATCCTGAATGGATCGTCAGTTAGTTTTTTTCAAGCTCCTCCACCGACTTACTGGTGACAAGGCGAGAGGCTAAACGCATGACAACCATTGGATCTCGATTGTCAAACCAAGCCTTATCACCAAAGTCGAACAAGTTGTCGCCCTTATCGTCTATCGCCTTCATTATTATTATGTGAACCTGAATTTCAGCGTCCAGAAGGTTTTCCATGAAGTTTGGATAGCGCTTATTTATCTTCCTATGCTCTGAGACTGTCATAGGATAAAAATTAACCTTAAGAGGTTGGCCATTGACCAACCACTCAGGTATTTCTAACGAATTAATTCCAGCATCCGCAACTTCAATTTGCGATACGATTGACATTTAGACAGTTCCAACCGTAAACGCGCCATCAAGTGTTAGCTCTGCGCTCATAGTCGCTAATCCGTCAAGTGTCGCGCCTCTTTCAACAGAAGTCACCAAGAATGTGCCTGAATACTTAGCATCTCCAGCGTCAGATCCTTCTGCATAGAACTCACAGTCAACCTTGTCTCCTTCAGACAAATCTTGCTGCACCGCATCATCTGGATCAAGATACAAGCTTAGGCTTCCAGAACCAGACTTAAGTCCAGAAGTAACTGTTCTGCTAGTATCTCCCATTGACGTTGTATCAATACTCTCAGCAGTGGTGGTGACAGTCCAACTTAACAATTCACCAATTGTAGCAACGGAGCCGCCAGTAGTGACCAGCTTTACGCTTCCGTTAGAACCGAAATATGTAGCCATAGCGTTTCTCCTTTACTTGGCTGCTTCTACATCATTTAATGCTGTAACATATCTCACTGAATAAGTCAGCTTCGCAACCCCTATAGGTTGCTCCGCATCCCCTGAAAACTGAATTTCAGTTCCAGTAAGCACAGCCTCTTTTGCAAGACCGTTGACCGTAAAGTCACCGGCTATTGCCTCTTCGATCTGGACAGCAATAGCATCCACATCATCATCAAATGTTGATGTCGCTCTGACATATATATCAACATCAACCGTCAAACTTCTGTTCAGATCGTTCAAACCCATATTTAGTCGGTTTGATACCTCTGACCCCGTATACACAGTAATCGCAGGCAGGTTGGCGTCAGTCAGCGGATATACCCGTGTGGTATATACACGGCTAGATACCAGAGTAGCCCCAGTAGAAATAGTGCTGGCCATTCTGTCGCGTATCTGTTTGCGAACATGCGCCATTATACTTTCTCCAACTGAATTACCGTAACGCCTGTGCCGTCATCAATCCACGCCTGAATTGTATAGTTCACGCTGTTTATAACCATAGCCTGACCTTCAGCGATAGAAGACAAATCAACTGTACGACACGTCAAACGCGGTTGCTCTTGATGCACGACAGCAAAACCACCAGCATCAATAGGTACTGTTTCGTTGTCGAAGATACCATTTATGGTGCCGCCGTTATATGTAACGGCAGTCGCAAACTCATCAACATCGAATATATTTGATAAATCATCTGCAAATGGTATGGCCATCGTTAGCTCTTTTTCGCCCTTGTGGTCTTAGGCTTTGCAGCCCGATCAGTCGGAGCTTTCACCGGCTTAGGCGCAGGAGCATTATCAATGCGCCCATATCCCTTTAACGCAGTCGCTTCATCCGCGCCTAACTCAACTATATCGCCCGCTTTTCTAGCTTGACCAGCAGCAACACAGGATTTCAGGATAATATATTTCATCTTTTGCCCCTTATTGGAAAGGAGGGCCAAGTGGCCCTCCCAAGTTAGCACTCTTATGCACCGTCATTGTTGAATGCAAAGCTTACTGCGTGACGTACAGCTACGTCTACAGTTTGCAATGCAACAATCCGTACTGTGCCTGAGCTAGACGCAGTATATGGATCTACAACAATGTCCAAACCGCCATACATGCCGATCAGCAAGTCAGCAAAATTGCCGAAGTACAGATCACCAGCAGTGACTTGGTTTGATACGATTGCATTGTAACCGTTCATTGATCCATCTGGAGCAACTACGAACTGGCCTGAACCAGCGTCTTTCACAGTTGTTTTCAACGCACCGTACATGCTGGCTGGCAGGATGTAAGCCAAGTTGCCTTGCAGAGCGTTATCTTCTGCTACCGCAGTTTCCATCGCTACAACTTCAGCAAATGTTGGGTTAGCTGCTGCAAAGTCAGTTGGTGTGTTGATGCCTGATGTGTTCTTTACACCAG
>Ga0098050_1000437_pt1 | contig 15204 bp, 15 predicted proteins | sample 14_taG_FD_77070 | JGI IMG/M metagenome (GOLD analysis project Ga0098050, IMG submission 77070) | Marine viral communities from the Subarctic Pacific Ocean - 14_ETSP_OMZ_AT15311 metaG | ecosystem: Environmental > Aquatic > Marine > Oceanic | place: Pacific Ocean | collected 2015-01-18
TTCCCATGATCTTGGTGAATGGGAGTGAAGGTATTGGCACTGGTTTCAGCTGCTATGTACCCCCATTTAACCCCAAAGATATTCGGAACAATATCCTCAACTTTCTTGATGGTAATCCTATCAAAAGGATGAAGCCTTGGTTCAGAGGTTTCAAAGGAAAAGTGTTTGAACAAGATGATGATTCGTGGATGACCCAAGGTGTATGGACCTCCATTGGAAGAACGGTTAAGGTGACTGAACTACCACCGGGACGCTGGACCCAAGATTACAAAGAACACCTGGATACCCTCGTTGAAAAGAAAATCATTAGTGGTTTCACAAATAACAGTACAACCGAAAATGTAGATTTCCTCATCCAAGATTACAATGGTAAAGATGCTGTTAAGGATCTCAAACTTCAAAAGACTTTCCGAACCTCAAACATGCACCTGTTCCACCCCATCCGAGGTATCCACAAGTATGAAACCCCTGAGATGATTCTGAAGGATTTCATCACCCTTCGTCGCGAATATTATGATAAGCGGAAAGAGTATCTACTCAAGGTTCTTGAGGCTAAATCTAAGATGTGTGATTACAAGTCTCGCTTTGTGTCTATGGTTATCAACGGAGATATTGTGGTCTTCCGTCGCAAAAAACAGGATCTTGAGAACCAATTGTCTGGTCTATTCCCAGAAGTAAATGGAAGCTATGACTACCTTCTAAACATCAAGACGGTTCAGTACACAGATGAGAGTGTCAAAGAGCTTCTGGCACAGTCCAAACAGGCAAAGAAGGAACTTGAGATTATGAAGTCTACTTCTCCCACGACAATGTGGAAAGATGATATTAAAAATATGTAGACAATAGATAAGTATGGGTGAAGCGGCAAAAATTTCACTTAAAGCTATTGGAAAGCAAGACACGTACTTGCTTTGCAAAGATCCAGCGGAGTCGTTCTTCAACCCGAATACTACAAGAAGGCATTCTGACTTTCGGAAATATCACAGGAGTAAGAATGTAATCAATTCGGGGCAAATCCCCAATTGGCCTTTTGGACAAACCATAAAGGTTCAGTTTAACCCTCAAAATATGGGCGACTTGCTTAGCAATATGTGGTTGAGTATAAAAATGCCTAAGGTCACAAATGGAAACTACGCGGATCAGTTGGGGAGGCATATTCTCAAAAGTGTATCTATGTTCGTAGATGATACAGAGATGGAAAAAATAGAGAGTGATTGGGGAATTATATACGATGAACTTTATTTAGAAATGTCTGAAAAAGTAGCAAATAGATTTCTTGTAAATAGAAGTATTGGTTTTGATGACTCCACTACAACTGACTCTGTCTCAAGACTTGAGACAGATCTAATGATACCTATGCAGTTCTTCTTTGCTCGTAAATACGCGAGTGATGAGTACACAACTAATAAACCAAATAGACCTTACTTCCCTACATGTGCCGTACATAAACAAAAAATTGAGTTTGTACTAGAGTTTCACAAACAATCTTTCTTCACAGACACATTAGATACCCTCATTCTAGATAATTTCAAACTTATTACCGAAGAAATTACAGTGAGTCCCGAAGAGAGGAATTATCTCAGTCACGATAGACAAGTTGTTGTAACTGATCTGGTTCGTAAACACCCAACGACTGTGAGTGAACTTGGTAAAACTATGATTCGTACAAATCTAGTCCCTAATATCCCTGTGAAATGTCTTCATTGGTTCTTGAGAAATACCAAGTTTGAAAATTTGAATGAAAGTGTGGCTCTCGAACCTAAACAGATAGGTGCTAACATCATAGGTACTAACGCAAACGATGACTCTGGATACTCAGTAGCCCTGTCACCTGATGGCACTACTATAGCCATAGGTGAACCCAAGTATGAGTTACAGGTTGATACAAGTCCCGAGGATGGAGAAATAGATAATCCCAATCAAAATAAGGGTCGTGTTAGGGTATTCAAACTAATCTCGGGAACTTGGACCCAATTAGGTACCGACCTGATTGGTGCAGGTGATGGAGACTTATTTGGAACAACAGTTTCTTTATCTAACACAGGTACAGCCCTTGCTGTGGGTGCACCGATTCATGACAGTAGTAAAGGACATGTCCGAGTCTACCAATACAATGGAACAGCTTGGGGTCAATTGGGGAGTGACATTGATGGAGGAACTGCTGGTGAAAAATTTGGAACTTCTGTTTCTTTATCCAGTAATGGTACTCGAGTTGCCATAGGTGCACCAGATTTTACAGAAGTTGGTTTTACTAATAGAGGTCGTGTACAGGTTTGGACATACACTATTGGCCCCGGGTGGCAACAAACCGGTTCGAATATAGATGGCGCTGGTGGTGGTGATAAATTTGGTTCAGCTGTATCTCTTTCGGATCCTTTCACGAGTGGTGGTAATGATAGTGTAGTAGCTGCGGGTGCCCCTGGTCATCAATCAAGTAGAGGACATATTAGAGCCTTTGTGTACAATGGAACATCTTGGGATCAACGAGGCGTTGATTTAGATGGTTCTGAGACAGGTGACGAATTTGGAACATCTGTGGATCTTTCTAAAAACGGTCTTTATCTAATTGGCGGTGCACCAAAAAATGATACCGGTGGCTCAAATGCTGGGCATGCGCGTGTGTTCTTCTATCACGCGGCTAGTAGTACGTGGGCTCAAATTGGACCAAATATTAATGGAACAGTTGTCAATGAACAATCTGGTACATCAGTCTCAGTTTCAAATACTGGTACACGAGTTGCTGTGGGTACACCAACCGCAAATCGCTCGAGAGCCTACAATTATTCGCAGGTATCCAACGTACCTGCTTGGGATAGATTACATCGTGATATGGGTGGAACTGGAAGTGGTGGTTCCATGTCCATGTCCGATGAAGGTTTAAGATTAGTTGTTGGGTCACCCACATTTAATGGTGTAGGTCAAACACAAGTTTTTGATCTTCCCACAAACGATGAAGAGTTGTACTTTTGCCAAAATCGTTTCAACTTCTCATCTAATGTCAGCTTTGATGATCAATTAACCTTTTTCAACCCCATTATGAAAGATGCGAGTTTTTACATTAATGGAACCAAGTTGCCGAATGTTACAAACACGAATCACAATTATTTCAAATATTTAATCCCCTATAGATCGAGATTATCCAGACCTATTAGGAATATATACACATACAGTTTCTCGATGAATCCTATCAACGTGGAACCATCGGGAAACTTGGATTTCGGGCAGATTCAATCCGATAAAACAAATATTGAAGTGAATCTAGATACTACCAAGGTGGATACATCGTCAAACACGTATGCTCTCCACATGTATTATACCGGTTATCAAACATTTATATTTGAAGGGGGACGGGTACAACCTGTTGCTTATTAAACAAGGAACTCCTATGATCCTTGATATAATCTATAATCTTATTCTTGATACACCATTTGATGAAATTTAGCTGTGCTAAAGTCGTATGAATTTCATGAGATGTACCTGGCACTGAATAAGGAAACTTTTGAGATCTACAAAAGGGATCAAAAAGTTTCTTACTGTATCCATCTAAGCTAGACTTATAAGCATAGTGTACAGTGAATATTTTTCCATCACCCGTTTTATAGGATGTATGATTTTTCTTAGCGTAATTAGTGATAAACCATTCGAGATTTCTCAGTGAAATACCACTTGTTTTGTCTAGTATATTCAATAACTTGGATCGGTTGTCTTCTTCGCTGTAAAAGTTGTTTATTGATGTTAGTAGAATATCGGATTTACTCATTATTTAATAAGGAGTCTAAATCTATAAGCCTATTAGTTGAAAAAGATCGTTCACAAGCTGGACACCCTGCAACATTTCTAAGACCGGGACCATGGGTGTGACCATTGAAAGTCTCATGAAATCTCTGTTTAATTTTTTCACCTTGTTTTTGATGTTTTCCACAATACCCATTATGAATACCCTTGAAAGTGCACCTAGAACCATCTGGCTTTGTTCCCATACATGTACTTGTTACGGAAACACACGGAATATCTTTTAGAAGTAGCTGTAACGAAATCTGGTATTTTTTAGATATCGTTTCTGCATACTCAGTCAATAAAAGATCCATGCGCAACTTCAATTCTTCCTCTAACAGATCTGCGATTTTTTCATTGAGACTCATGACTTATCTATCTCTTGTTCGTATTTTTTAAATATGTCTTCAACACTTTCTTCTCGTTGAACACGAGCATTTTTTATACGATCTTTTAGATCCGTGATTTTACCTTCAAAATCTAGACCAAGTCTTTTACACTCCTCTACCAGATCCACTTTCTTCATGGTACTTAGGGCTGGTTCACGCTTCTTTGGTGGTGGTTTGCATTGAGTAATCATCTCACCAAAGATTTCCTGTTTTGTATTCTCGTACAGAGGGTCAAGTAGATCGCATACAGGATTGAGAAACTTATTGATGAAGTAGTATTTATAATCAACTGGTAGGTTTTCTTCTTCAACATATTTTGGATCTTCCGATTTTTCAAAAGCCTTAGCTTTAGGGTCACCCGTGTTGATAAGTAGGTATGGAACACGGTCACCAGATTGTGGCTCAGACCCTGGTTTACGTTGCCTCATCTTATTAACAACTTGAACATGTGCTTGATTGATATTACAACTCTCCGGACTTGTTATAGATACGGAATGTCCACCAACCTTATAACTATCCGACAAAGATTGACTCAAAACCAATTTTTCATTTGGAACGTCACCAGAAAGGAGTTCAACTGCGCGCTCCTTCGCAAGCTCTTTTGGTGGTCCCGTGTCACTTGAGGTCAGTACAACATCTAGGAGTTCCTTACACACTTCCCTAACGTGAGGTGTATTATCTCTACGAACAACTTGGAGTCCCTTGATATCAATGTAATCCATGTTCATATTACCATCCCTACCCTTCGTCCACAATTTGGCGGCGTAACGTTTCTTGGAGTACAGGAAATAAGGCCAGTACACCTTCTCAAGCTCTAGATTGTTAGGTTTTTTGAAAAGAGCCGAGCACTCTTCGGCAGCTCTCTCACCAATCTCCCAACTGTACTTGACAGCCTCTTCACCTTTGCGATCACCCACATCAAATTCAACCATGACTGAATCTGTGTCACCATACCTAACCTTTGAACCCGGAAAGTTGTTTTCAACATAGTTCTTAGTCTCTTCAATCATCGCGCGACCGCGGAAAGTTGTAGTAGATGCAATAGGTACACAAGGAAGAATACCCTTACCAGCACCAGTAAATCCATAGACCGAGTTCATACTGATTTTATAAGCCAACTGTTTACCATTGTAGACCTCCTTCATATATCCTGTCGCAGCTGCCATATCCTTCTTAGCCTTTTTACGGAACTGCTTAAGCTCCAGAAGAATAGCTGGTAGGAGGCTAGGAACGTCTTGTGCAAACTTGTAAGTCTTCGCACCAATATTGAACGTTTCATATTCAATACCAGGTATGTTACCATAGTCCTTTTCATTCATGACGTATGAAGAGTAACAGAGGTTGTGAGCCATCATGATACTCGGGTACAGAGCCTCAAAATCTAGGGCGGTAATTGGAGTGTAATACGCACCCTTTTGGGCTTCCAGAACCGTTGCTCCTTCGTATTGTTCCTCGGGTAACTGTCCCCAGCGGATCGTTGGTACCATGAATCCCATTTCACGAGCCTTCTTTGTAAGTTGAGAGAAGACCTTAATCTGCTGCCCCCGTTCAACAAGAAAACAGAGTGGTACCCAAGTAGCTTTAGCCATCTCAAGGAGATTGAGTAGGATACACATCTTCTTCATGAGTCTATGTGGTAACAATGTATCTTTGATACAGTACTCTGCAACTTCTCGTAGCTTCACTGGATCACCTTCTAGATACCGAGCAAACATCTCCTTTGGAGCCATGTCAATCTTTTGATCTCCAAGATAGAGCTTAGAAACTTCATTGAGTTTGTAACTGTCAAGTTTGTAACCCTTCTTCACTTCATGGAAGAGATCAAAAATGAAGCGACCACTCATTGGAAGGAGTTTCAGTACATTGTCACCCAAAGCACTTGAACTCAGCTTCTTAATGGAAATCTCACATGTCTGTGATTTCAATTTACCCATCTTGAAAAATTCAGGGTTACAACCAGTAATAAACGCCCTTGTATAAATGTAGTTAAGATCAAACCCAAAAATATTCCAGCCAGTAATGATGTCTACATCTTTCTCATGTATATACTTCTGAAATGCCTCAAGCATCTCCCTTTCAGTATCAAAACTAATGATAGTAGAACCATCTAAATTTGAATCGGTTTTCTTGTAGCAAAGACAGGTTTTATCGTAGGGTTCATCGTTACCAAACGTACACAAAGAAATAGCAATTTGGAAACACGCGTCACCTCTTACATCCGGATCTGGAAATTTACCAGTAGAACTGTTACACTCAATGTCAACTGATGCCACAACAAATGGAGCAATGTCATCGCGTGCGACGGGCTTTAGAGTCTTCCAGTCATTACAGAAAAGATCAATATCTACCTTGGCCAAGTGTGTACGAACACAATTATCACCCGAGTTTAACCAACCAGTTGACTGAATACCTGTTCTATGCATCAAACGAAGTACGGGGTCAATGTTAGACTCAAAAACCTTGAATCTTTCAGTACCATATGAGAATTGAATAGGATTCTTCAACATATAATCAACGCGGCGACGACTCGCTAGATTCTTAAAGTCTAATTTCATATAGGAAAATTCCTTGTTATTTTGAAAACCCCAAACATCCTTAGACCTCATGATAGAATACGAAACCAGGCAATTAGGACTCTTTTTATCCAGAACTCTGTAGATTTCTTGAACTTTTTGTTGTGTGACATGTTCAGGAAGCTTAACGAAGAAGTAAGGTGTAAACGCAGTTGTCACACAAATAGATTTACCATTTTCAGTCTTACCAAAAATGCTCACTAAATGCTCTTCATCTGTGTCAACTGTTTCCCATGTGAGTGCCTGAAATTCAACACCCATTCCGATATGTATACATTGAGCTAAAATTTTAATATCGTTTACTAATAAATGTCAGCTGCTTTAATTGACCTCGTGTCGGTGGGTGCCCAGGACGTCTACATCACTGGTCAGCCCGAGGTGTCGTTTTTTAGACAAAATTACAAGAGGTATACCAACTTCGCGATCAAACCAGAAAGGCTCGATTATATCGGTACCTTCGGAAGTGGTAATGAGGTTACCATTCCCATCAAGACCAAGGGTGATCTCTTGAGTTATGTGTGGATTGAGGCTGAGAACATCGGTGGCGTTGGTGCCGCTGATACCGGTTTCTTCGACAAGGATGATTCCACCACCACCGAGTTCCAGCTTTGGATTGGTGGCCAAAAGGTTTCCCAGATTGATGCCCTCTACATCCAGGGTGTTCATAACCTTCTGTACAAGGATACTCAAGCCAAGGCTTCTTGCGCTCTCACCCTTGATGAGTGCCCCCAGAATGCCCTCGGTTCGTCTACTTCCGCGAACCACTACGTTCTCCCCTTCTTCTTCTCGGATGACTGGACTAAGTCTCTCCCACTAGTCGGATTACAATATCACGATGTGGAGATCAGGGTGAAGTGCCGTAATGGCACATTTGCTCCCAGCAATGTAAAGGTGTTCGGTACGTATGTGTACCTTGATACACCCGAGCGCGATTTCTTCGCCAACAATGAGCATGAGATTCTCTTCACTCAAACACAACACCAACTCATGAGTGCCGCGGATACAGAGGTTGATCTCACTTACTTCAACCACCCAGTCAAGGCTGTCCACGTGGTTTCTTCGGAGGCTGATACCAACAAGTGGTCTACTAACTGGACTTTCGATACCGCCACCCTCTACATTAACGGTACACCTCTCTTTGAGAATATGTCGGCTGCTTTCCACCACAACGTTGTCCCAGAGATGCACTGCTCCGTCCTCCCCCAAGATGCTCTCAGCACTGTGTCCACCTTCACTTGGCCTTTCTGCATAACCATGAACAAGTCTCAGCCAACTGGCACACTAAACTTCAGTCGTATTGATACGGCTAAGTTATCCCTCACGGGTACTGGCACCAGGAACGGTAACATGGTTCGTGCGTACGCCGTAAATTACAACATTTTACGTGTAAAGCAGGGTATGGGTGGCGTCGCTTTCGGAAACTAAAATACCTAAGTTAAAGTTTCACTATTTATTTTTTATGTAAAATGGTAAAATCTTCCTCACGACCCCGAAAAGCGTCCAAGTTCACAATAGATCTTGGACCTGAAATTGATAAGGTTGTCAAGAAGAAACTCCATACGCGCGACGTTAAGATTAAGAAGCAGAAGGTCATTATTTTGGGTCTCAAAAAGGAACGCGATGAACTCAGGACTCGTAGCAGTGAGGTGAATGATTTGAAGATGAAGAAACAAAAATTGTATGTCTCCAATCTTCAAGTCATGGTAGATGATCTCACCAAAAAGTTGAAGGAGGCGGAAAAGAAGGTCACTGAAGTGGAAAGTATTAAGAGGAAATACGAAGTTACTCGCACCGGTATATCTAATAAGACTGTTGAATATGCATTTAACAGACTGAGAGAAGGGCATTCTTTGTCAAGGATGAAGCCTAATACACGACTTCTGATTCAACAATCTGGTCGTTGGGAAGAAGCTCGTTTAATTAGCGCTCGTTTCAAGGTTTGTTAGACCCAAGGAGCAAAACGTTTCTTCCGTGGTGGCTTCTTCTTACCCAAATTACAGAGTTTACGAATTACGTATATATAGAAAACTCCTAGAGGAGCTAGTTTCATCTAATATAACGACGATTTTTTAATAATCTTTCTAAGCGTTCCTTCTCTCTTCTCATAAAAATTGAAAGTTCCACTAGATCTCCTTCTAATTTAACTTTACCCGCCTGTCTTACCCAAACTGTCTGTTCTACACGAACCATATCAACACAAGACATCTTAGTATCTGGTGCATTACTATGATGTATGGCAAGTACAGTAGCATCTTTACGAGTCTCTTTTGGTAACGGATTACTTTCATTACATATGACTACATGAGCACCAGAGTATCCAGCTACATGCATCCACCAGTATTTAGGCGCACTTGTTATTGTGAGTCTGTCATTCTCTTTCGCATTTTCACCCACCCGTATGATGGTGCCATCGAGTGAAGTGTATTCGATCATAATTGAATATAAGTGTATTTTTTTATATATCATTTTTACAAATATCGAATTTGATACTTGCTAATTTTGATTCTGGTAGTTTATATTGCTCGAATACTAAACTGATACGTTTACCTTTACCATCTTTGCAATGTATAGGTTCTACGTGATGCATCATATCTCCGCGAAATGTGAGTTTTCTCCCCAATTTGGGTTTATACATTCCTAACACACTATCATCTACACTACCATATTCAGCTAGACATAAATTACCACCTTTATAGGATTCTGGTAATTGTATATATATGACAGTGACACATACAGGTAGATAACTTTGTCCAAATAGAGTCTTGGTTTGATCATCTAATGACATATCGTAATGATAAGGTATCGATCTTTCAGTTTCTTTTGTCGAATGTTCTATAATCACGGGATTGAATATATAAGCGTTTGTACCAGGTTCTTGAATTTGTTTAAACACTTCATGTATAGGTTTGAAAGTGTCTAAAATCAGTTTTTCGTGTCGTGAAGAAAAAGTCACTACAAACCCCTTTGTTTTTCCAAATCCATTTAATGTAGATCTACCAACGAACTTATGTTTTGATATGTAGTTTGCCAACTCTTCACACTGCTTAGGTGTATAAAAATCATCTTGTGTTTGAATTTTTGGGTATCCCGCAGTATGAGTCCGTTTAGTGGAAATATATATAGAAATGTCATATATGTAGTTATTTATGATACAGTACAATATAAACGTAATTAATATGATTGTCAAGATGTACATGTGTTATATGGACATAAATTTATTATTGGTATAAAACATAATGCACGTCGTATTACAACCAAGTCCTACCATCAGCCATAAATATAGAGTAACTTTACCAAATAAACGGAGTATTGATTTTGGTGAGAAAGGTTTTCAACATTATCCAGATCATGGTAATCCAAGACTTATGCGTGCACAACTTCTTAGGAAAGGTGCTATCATTCCTAAGGAGCTGCGAATAGAGAGGGATCCGTATGAGATACAAAAAGAAATGTTGAAAATCAGGGAAAGTTCTAAAGAAGATTGGGAAGATTTCTTCCGAGCTGAATATTGGGAAAGGTGGATATTATGGACTTACCCAAATGTCAATAAAGCCAAACTGTCTATGGTTATGAGTCATGGCATTCTTTTCATGCCTACACCCGAAGATTTATGGTTCTGTAAAGATGAACTTACTGACCCGTAGATCCGAAGCCCCCATCACCTCTAAGTGTCTCATCGAGTAGACCAATTTCCTTAATCATAGGTGTATCACACCTTTCCAAAATAAGTTGAGCGATACGATCACCCTTCTTGATTTCAAAGTCTTCCGTACCATGATTGAATAGGACGACCTTGACTTCACCGGTATAATCGGGGTCAATAACACCCGCACCAACATTAATACAATGTTTCACAGCTAGACCAGAACGAGGGGCTACACGCCCATATAGACCATCGGGAATAGACAATGCGATACCAGTACCAACTAAAGCTCGCCCCGCCTGACACGGTACAGTCGCAGCTTCGGAGCTATATAAATCATATCCCACAGCACCATCAGAACCACGAGTAGGCAGACAAGCATCGTAACAGAGCTTTTTGACCCCGAGAGGCATCTATTCAGTCATAAACTCAAATCCTTAAGCTTTCGCATATTTCTTCTTTTCATCTTCAGTGAGAGCCCTCCACATTTCACCCAACTTCGCACCGATTTCAGTGAAAGTTAGATCTGGGTAATCCTTCACCACGGTGGGTCGCATTTTCTTAACAAAGTTCATGTAAGCGTTAGGCTTACGTTTAGGCTTTTCCTTTTCCTTGGCACCACCACGGAGACGAAGTACGAGATGAAGTGTAGACTCCTTTTGAATGTTGTAATCGGATAGGGTGCGTCCATCCTCCAACTGCTTACCCGCGAAGATGAGTCGTTGCTGGTCGGGAGGGATTCCTTCCTTATCTTGAATCTTAGCCTTGATGTTATCAATTGTATCGGAAGACTCAACCTCCAAGGTGATCGTCTTTCCAGTGAGTGTTTTCACAAATATCTGCATACTATTAATAAGTTAGATTTAAATCTTTAATCAATCTTCATGATTTTCTTGACCCAATGAAATATCCGTAAAGTCCTACATGTGACACTTTTAGATATTTGATTTTCAAATTTGTGAAAATCGTTCATCTTATCTTAAATATGTCAACTACTTTTAATCCTTTTACGAGGTTCTTTTGAAAATGTCATAGCACATATACCGTAACTAAATACAGTTATGAACATCTGTGAACCCACCATATGAATTCTAACGAGTAGACTTTCTTCGCGGAATACCTGAACCACAAACATTAAAACTAGAGTTTCGTAGAATACCCGTATGACCAGATTTGATATGCGATAGAGAAGATCCAAAAATACAGAATTTTTAAATAGACGACGTAAAATCAAAATAGATGTGTCAATTTCAATAAGTCCACCTAGGGCTGTTAATTGAGTAGCTTCGGGATTATAAAGTGGGTACAGTAACATAGACGCAGCAATTATGTGATGTAACATCACAAAACCAGATAGATGAGTTGCTTGGGGTAAACAGTATAACCAAACCGTGTCATAAAATAGATGGTAAAAAAGAGCAGTCGTCAGAAACATAGGCTCGATGACATATCCAAAAAATACTTCAGCTATACACAAAATAGAAAACGGGATTAAAAAAAGAGCAGAAGCCACATCATGAATAAAAACTATAGATTTGTCGTTATTCATGCTATGAGATATACATGTATTCTTTTTAATATAGATGCACTCAAAGGGTTTCGAACCCTTGACCTCAAGCTTACTAAGCTTGCGCTCTACCACTGAGCTATGAGTGCTGGCAGACTTGCCGGGAATCGAACCCGGAATACCAGATTAGAAGTCTGGAGTGATATCCGTTTCACTACAAGCCCATAGATGCTGAGAGCGGGGTTCGAACCCGCGCGTGCATAGCACAGACGATCTTAAGTCGTCCTCCTTAGACCACTCGGACATCTCAGCATATTGGAGCCTCCCACGCTATTCTATTAAGATGTCAAATCTTTAAGCACTTGGGAGGTGGTTCAAATGCTATGTTTTTCTCAAGTTCTTTACGTTGTTTCATCTTCTTGATATCTGCACCTTGACAATCATGCTTTGTCAAATTGAGACAACTCGGACAAAAGCTACCACCACAATATTTACAATCGATAGGGACACCACATTTCTTTTTACAGAGTTGACAAGGCATTTATTAAATTTAACTGAGATAAAGATTTTAACTATATTTAATCAAGAAATGTCTCTTACTTACGCCTTCAGTAAACCAATTCACGCTGAATATACTCACCTAAAAAAAACTTTAAAAAACTCTACAGCTGCTTATGGTTCTGCTTTGAGTGCTTCTTACTTCATCACACAAGGTGCAGATCAGGGTGTGTCTGCGATGTTGGGTGCAGTAACATCTTATGCGTATGTGAGTCTTCTCTCTGATCGGGTAGACAAACTTGAATCATCAACAATTCAGAAGGAGTTCTTTGCACCTCTAGGTGCAGCTGCTTTTGAAGTGTCGTGGAATAACGCACCTTTCGCGTTTGACTTTGATTATGGTGCTACATTTGTTGGATTCCTAGCGTATAAATTTGCACTCTCAACGGTACTGTATCAAATTGTGAGAGAAATGATGATTGGGGATAGTGCAAGTTTTTATGACACTGAAGAAAAGGTTTACAACGATCTATCTAAAGATGAGTAAATTTACAACTCAACGCGGTATCCGGAGGCATTTAACCTAGAAAGTTCGCGAGCTACCTTGACGACGCGACGAGGAGACATTGTTCCCATCTTGACGCGATTCACGAACTTACCCTTCGCATTCCTATTGAGACCCTTCATGGCGCTGATACGCTTGATGGCCTCATCCTTGGTGAGGGGCTGAGCCTTCTTGGATGGTTTCACATTAAGTTCCCTGAGTTTTTTGATGTTAGCGTTCGTGGTCACCATACCTTTCATGAAACTGTTAATACCCTTCTTCACTGCTTGCTTTTTGAGAGCAGCCTTCATAGATGGTGTAACTGCCTTCTTCTTGGCGGCAGCACGCTTCTTAGCAGCCTCTGGGTACAACTTGGCTAGGGGAACGTTGTTCATACCATCGTTGCTGGCCTTCTTCTCGGCGCGCTTCTTAGCGGCAGCGCGCCTCTTAGCAGCTTCGGGATATAACTTAGCTAGGATTGCGTTTGTTTTCAAAGCCCCGCAGAGTTCCTTGACGGTCTTCTTGTTGGCACTAGATATACCGTAGTCCTTAGCAACCTTGACCACCTCATCCTTCTTGTAGAGACGGCACTTCTTACGACCAATCTTAAGATCACCCGCTTTGTCTACGGAAATGTTCATTGTTTGGTATATACTGAGATTTTTAGTCAAAGTATAGATTAATCTTTCCATCATAATCACTGTGGGTGTCGAACATGAAACCTAATTTTTTCATTTTCTTTATCCAATCATTTGCCACTGGATGTTTAGTATTAGTGGGAGCAACCCTAGAGAGGTTCTTCTGGTTAATCTTCTTTCCATTTTTATGCATGACTGTATTTTTCTCTCCGACGTCATATTCCTTTTTAGTTTCAAACGTTGACTCGATAATCTCATTTTCAGCATCTCTCTTGACTTTATAGACGTAACATTCAATCTTACTCTTATCATTACTCAATGTGTAAAACTTGATAATCTCATCAACAAGATCCCAACCAACCCCGTAGTATCTGTAGTTGGGGGCGCATATTTTGGTATCTACCCCAATGTGTCGCAATAACTTCTCCACATGTGAAGTAATATCTGATTCAACTGATCCAATGTTGACTCGTGTTAGATTAACTTTGTTAGTCTCTTTATCTATGGAAATGCTGAAACTATATGGAGATATGTGTACAGTCTCTCGAAATTCTTTATAATAGTCATAAACACCCTTTAAATTGGAGATATATTCACGCTCCTTTGTTCCAATCTTTCTATGGAAAGGGTAGACATTACGGGTATAAATATCATAAAATTGTCCCAAATAATTAACACGAGATTGGGAACGGGTGTGATACATGAAAAACAAGGCAAGAAATATTAGAATTAATAATAATGTCATTACAATTGCTATGAAAATAAAAAGTATAAAACACATCTACGAAGAAGTGAAGAGGTAGTCGTCAATCTTCTTAGCGATGGACTTCCCAATACCTCGGAGCTTCATAGCATCTTTACCACTGGTGATCTTGTAAGAAAGATTGTAGATGGTATCACCAGCCCTGGCGTATGCATTGCGCTTGAAATTGTCTTCAGCCCTGTCAGCACACTCGTAGATCATTTCAGATAGTCCGGCGTTGTGGGAGACAAAGTACTCCTCGTCGTCAGTCTCGGAGACGAAAGACTCATCATCATCCGAGTCAGAATCATACTTAGCGAGGCCGAGGGGGTCGTTGGATGCAACGGATTCCTCATCAGAAACGTCGGACTCTACGTAATCAGAATCCTGCTCTTCCAGATATTCATCAATCTTTGTGGCAATACCCTTACCAATACCATTTAGGTTGAGTAGGCTCTCACCAGACTCAACCTCGTAGTCAAGATTGCGAATGACATCCGCAGCCCTCTGGTAGGCGGCGGTCTTGTAAAAATCAGATGTCATATCTCCAAGTTCAAGGAGACGATCAATAATACCCTGGTTAGGGCAATCCTTTCCGATGGGCATCACGGTCTCGCGGTAGCTGAGAAGCTCCTTAAGGGCTTGGACGCGCTCTTTCTCAGATTGCTGATAGAGCTTCTTGAGCTGCTCAATCTTGAAGCGAGATACCTCATGAGAGTCTGTGTCAGCACGGGTCTTCTTGAAGTCTCGGATTTCCTTCTTGAGACCAATCTCATTGAAAGTGAGGGTGCGAATGGTTTCGGCTTGTTCGTGGTTCTCCTTCTCGAGCTTGAGGATGTAGTCGGTAATGGAACGGGAGTTCATAGTAGTAGACATTGTAAGTTTTATAAAAACAA
>Ga0098050_1000440_pt1 | contig 15169 bp, 13 predicted proteins | sample 14_taG_FD_77070 | JGI IMG/M metagenome (GOLD analysis project Ga0098050, IMG submission 77070) | Marine viral communities from the Subarctic Pacific Ocean - 14_ETSP_OMZ_AT15311 metaG | ecosystem: Environmental > Aquatic > Marine > Oceanic | place: Pacific Ocean | collected 2015-01-18
ACTGGTATTCAAGGACCTTCTGATGGTGCAGATGGTGCACAAGGTATTCAGGGTACAACTGGCCCAGCAGGTGCCGCAGGTATTCAAGGACCTGCGGATGGGCCTCAAGGTACTACAGGCGCAGAAGGACCTATCGGTGTTCAAGGAATTAGCGGAACTAATGGAACTAATGGAACTAATGGTGTCCAAGGTGTTACTGGACTTCAAGGTGTTGATGGGCTTCAAGGTACAACAGGATCTCAAGGTGATCCAGGAGTTCAAGGAGTAACAGGAGCAGTTGGCGCACAAGGTGTGTCAGGGTCTACAGGCTCAACAGGTATCCAAGGCGCAACTGGCCCAACAGGTAACCAAGGTATCCAAGGTGTAATTGGACTTCAAGGTGCAACAGGTCTTCAAGGATTAACTGGTCTTACAGGTGCAACTGGTTTGCAAGGTGTAACAGGAACTGGTATTCAAGGTGTAACAGGATTAACCGGTGCTACTGGTATTCAAGGACCTTCTGATGGTGCAGATGGTGCACAAGGTATTCAGGGTACAACTGGTCCAGCAGGTGCCGCAGGTATTCAAGGACCTTCTGACGGCGCAGATGGTATTCAAGGCACAACAGGAGCTCAAGGCGATCCAGGAGTTCAAGGATTAACTGGAGAAACTGGTCCAGCAGGCTCAACAGGTGTTCAAGGATTAACTGGACTAACTGGGAATGATGGACCTGCCGGTATTCAAGGACCTTCTGACGGCGCAGATGGCGCTCAAGGCGTAACTGGTTTACAAGGTACAACTGGAGCTGGTGTTCAAGGTCTTGTAGGTTCAGTTGGGTTGCAGGGTACAACAGGATCTCAAGGTGATCCAGGAGTTCAAGGATTAACTGGTTTACAAGGAACCGAAGCTGCAAATTCTATTGGTGAAAGCGATAATCTTAATTGGACTGGCGAACATCAATGGTCTACAGGAAATAACTGGATTAAAGTTGATTATGGCACAAGAGCATACATGACGTTTGATGCTGAAGCTTATTTACAATTTGGTGCAAACACTGCAAGTGTTGACGCAAAAATGTTTACAACAGGTAGCGGATTTGGTATATTAACTCAAAAAGGTAATTTCTTTTTAAATAACACCGGCAGCGGTTCAGACGCAGGCGACGTCATTATAAGAGCTCGCAATTCCGTCGATGATAGTTTAGTTGATTACGTCAAAGCAGATCATTCGCTTGGTGGCGTAGATTTAAATCATGACGGTTCACTTAAACTAAGAACTACGTCCACTGGGATTGATGTCAATACAAATAAAGTATATAATTTAACAGATCCAACCGCAGCGCAAGATGCAGCCACAAAGGCGTATGTTGATGCAGAAATTGCAGGTCTTTCTGATAGCGCGCCAGCAACATTGGATACTTTAAATGAATTAGCTACAGCATTAGGAGACGACGCAAACTTTTCAACAACCGTGACAAACAGTATTGCAACTAAACTTCCACTTGCTGGCGGTACAATGACTGGCGATATTGACGGCGGAGGAAACAAGGTACTTTTTGCTAACGTGTATTCAACAACTGGCGATTTGCCAAGCGCGTCAACATATCACGGTATGTTTGCACACGTTCACGGAACAGGCGCGGCTTACTTTGCTCATAGTGGTAACTGGGTACAACTGGCAAATCACGCAGACCTCGGAGGAGGAACAAATACTACAACCGCAGGAGAGAGTGCCACAGCAAGGTATATTCCTTTTGTAGACAATGCCTCTGGAACATCTGATGAAACTGTAAGAGTTGATGCTGCTTTAAGTTTTATTAATAACAGCGCTGCGTTCACAGGCGACCAACAACTTATTGTAGGGCAAGGAAATGGAAGTGTTCCTGTTAGTATTAAAATAGATGGCAATAATAACGGTGGTAATTATGCACCTGAGCTTATATTTTACGATGGCGATTCAGCTGCTAGTGCAGATCAGAAAATGGGAAGGATATCTTTCCAAAGCGCTGACACTGGAGCAAACGGTTTAGCTCGAATAGAAGCAAACGTATCAAATGATTTTCCGAATCCTTCAGGATCACGCATAATCTTTTCCACAAAGGATACTGGCGGCACGTATGCTGAAAGATTGAAGATTACAGAGGCTGGCAATGTTGAAGTTAATGGTGCCTTACAACTTGGTGGAAACTTAGATCTTAATGGAAATCAAATTACAGAATCTGCTAATGGAACTATGTTAGTTTTAGATAGAACTACGTCTGATGGTCTTGTAATTGAAGTTAAAGATGATGGTACTTCTGTAGGTGGTATAGGTGCTGCGGGAAATTATTTATACGCTGGTTTTAGTACTTCTGCACTTTTATTTGGTGGTGGTTCTGCTACTATTATGCCATACAATATGAATACAGGTCAACCAACTAGTAATGTTACTGACTTAGGAAACATTTCTAATAAATTTAAAAATATATATCTTGCAGGTATTTTATATTCTGGTGGCGGGGCAGAGTTTTCAGCTGAAATTGATGTTGATGGTGATGTTACAATTGATAATAGAAATAAACTTAGGTTGGCAGATGCAGGAGTTGATAAGGCATTCATTGGACTTAACCAAGGTAAATATCTACTCATGGGATCAGAAGGTACTAATTCAGATCCAAGAATAAGATTTGATGGTGAATCGTCTCAGGCGGCAATTGTCCCTACACTCCCTGCAGGCGCAACAACCGCAGGTGCTTCTGGATACCTAAACTTAGGTTCCACTGTTTCTGGATTTAAAGACTTGTATTTGGATGGCGGCGTATACCTTGGCGGCGAAAATGCCTCGGCTAATTTGTTGGATGACTATGAAGAAGGAACTTGGACGCCTACTGTAAGTTCAGGAACAGTTACTGCAGAACACGCTTGGTATATAAAAGTAGGAAAACTCGTTACAGTATCTGCAAAACTTGATGCTCCTAGTGAAAACAGTAGCGGTGCTGCGTTTTTCGTCGAAGGATTACCATTTACTAGTAAAGCATTAACCCACACATCAGTAGGTAGTATGATGGGGGATTATGTGTCTGGCGGTCCGTATTTTCCTTATATTTCTGATACCGCAACAAACATGAGATTTTACGCGCAGACATCTGGAGGTTTTTCGAATTTGACCTATGCTGATACAAGTGGCTCAACCTCTATTTACTTTACACTAACTTATCACACTCAATAACCTCACACCATAGAGGTCGGACAGTCCAACCATCATAGGAGATAAACGATGGCACTAACAGAAGAAACAGTACAAGATAAAATCGAAATCATCGGTGAATACAAGCACGTGCAAGTACGCACTGCTACAGTAATTAAACGCGATGGCACAGAAATTAGTAGATCTTTTTCACGCCATGTTGTTGCACCAGATGCAGACATCACAGGTGAAAGCACAGAGGTGCAAGCCATTTGTAACGCAGTTCATACACAAGCAATTAAGGATGCGTGGGCAGCTCATTTAGCAGGGGCTGAATAATAACGCGTCAGCAAACTAATATATAATATAAAGTAGGATGAAACATGAGTGATGAACATATTTCTAAAGCATTAGGTCTAACACCGCTTTCAGAACTGAATGATGAAATAAAAGGTGTACAAGAAGTACAGTCAACAGACGTGCAAAATATAGAAAAGTTTGAAGTATTGCCTACTGAAGGTAATGACGAAAACCTTAACGATATGGAACTTGCGCGTCAAAATGTCAAAAACATTATTGAGCTTGGGGACGATGCAGTTAAAGAAATGGTTGAAATAGCCAAGCAATCAGAGTCTCCCCGAGCCTTTGAAGTTGTGTCGACTTTAATGAAAACATTACTTGATGCAAACAAGGACTATGTTGATATTTCTACTAAAAAGAAATTTGCGCAGGATGATAAACCTGAAAAGGAAACGAATGTCACAAATAATAACTTGATAGTCTCAACTGCAGATTTACTTAAAATGATTAAAGGTGATGATAATGTTTGAGATGATGAAAGGTTATCTCGGCAATAATAATCTTAAAAGAGTTGGTGAACAATTAGAATGGACTCCTGATATGCTAAAGGAGTACATGAAATGTGCTGAAGATCCAATATATTTTGCTAAGGAATATATAAAAATTGTCCATGTTGACAGAGGATTAGTTCCTTTTCAAATGTATCCCTATCAAGAAAACATCACAAAAAAGATTACAGAAAATAGACGCTTAGCTGTTTTAACGGCGCGCCAGTCTGGTAAAACAACTACCGCGATGGCAATCATTTTGCATTATGTATTGTTTAACGAGTTTAAAACCGTTGCTATTCTAGCTAACAAAGGAGATGCTGCAAGAGAAGTTATGTCACGAGTCAAGTTGGCTTTTGAAGCTTTACCTAAGTGGTTGCAGCAAGGAGTTGAAGAATGGAACAAAGGAAACATCGCACTTGAAAATGGTTGTCAAGTCTTGGCGGGAACGACATCGTCATCAGCAATTCGTGGTAAGTCAGTTAATTTTCTATATCTCGACGAGGTTGCATTCATCGAAGGATACGACGATTTTTTCGCATCTGTTTATCCTACTATCTCGTCTGGTGAGTCAACAAAACTTCTCATGACATCGACTCCTAATGGTCTAAACCATTTTTGGAAAACTTGTAAAGGTGCAAGAGAAGGCACTAATGGTTATGAGTACGAAGAAGTTATGTGGCAAGATGTTCCAGGCCGAGACGAAAAGTGGAAAGAAGAAACACTTGCAGCACTAGATTACGATGAACAAAAATTTAGGCAAGAATATTGTTGCGAATTCTTAGGCTCCTCAGGAACATTGATTGATGGATCCAAGCTAAAACAATTAGCGTATGATAGACCTATACACGAACAAGAAAACACATTTCAATATTTTAAACCTGAAAAAGATCACAGTTATGTTATGACTTGTGATGTATCTAGAGGAAAAGGTTTAGACTATTCAACCTTTAACATTATAGACATTAGCAAAATGCCGTATCAACAAGTATGCACATTTCGCGACAACTATATTAGCCCAATTGATTTCGCTTCATTTATATATAGAATAGGTAATCTATATAACGAAGCTGCTGTTCTTATAGAAATTAATGATATAGGCGAACAAGTTTCAGATGTTTTATTAATGGATTATGGATACGAAAACTTACTTTATTCCGAAAGCGCAGGCGCAAAAGGCAAACGAATTTCGTCTGGATTTGGAGGAAGAAAACTTGATAATGGAATACGAACTACCAAGACTGTAAAAGCTCAAGGTTGTTCTATGTTGAAAATGCTTATTGAGCAAGATCAACTTATACTAAGAGATTATAATACTTTGCAGGAATTATCACGTTTTTCCAAAAAGGGTCCATCTTATGAAGCTGAGCCCGGAGCACATGATGATTTAGTAATGAATTTGGTTTTATTTGCTTGGTTATCTGACCAAGATTATTTTAAAGAATTAACTGATATTAACACTCTTCAAGCATTGCGTGAAAAGACTGATGCGCAAATTGATGAAGAATTACTCCCCTTTGGATTTATAGATGACGGTGGGGAATTGTGGGAAGACGAAAACATCAGGTTCTAAACTATATTTCTGTAAATCAAATAATTTATAAATAGAAACAGTGATATGAACTAAACGCGTTTAAATACATAAAGGAGAAAAATATGGCTTTTTCTGTAAGTCCTTCCGTCATTGTTCGTGAAGTGGATGCATCACAAGCCGTGCCAGCCGTTGCGACATCGCCAGCTGCCATTGTTGGTGTATTTCAATGGGGACCAGTTGACGAACCTATTCTAGTTTCATCAGAAGATGAGCTAGTGGATCGTTTTGGCAAGCCTTCAGCGGATACATACGAAACATTTTTTACTGCAGCAGATTATCTTGCATATGCAAATGCATTGTGGGTGGTTCGCGCAGACAATAATTCAAACACAGCTATTGCAGCAAGCGGCGCCTTTTCGGCAAAGCATCCTGGTGCTTTAGGAGATAACATTGACGTACATTGGGTTACTTCAACAGGATACGAAAACGCAGTAATTGCTGCCGGTGATATCCCAGCGAACAAAATTTCCAATGCTGCAGTCCCGCAGACAATTCCATTCAATTCCTCTGCTGTAACTTTTGAAGTTGCTCCTGCAGACAGAATTACTGCAATTGGAGCAGGAGATGTACTTGTAATTGGTAACGATAGCTCAGGCTACGTAAACGTTACAGTTTCAACTATTGCAGAAACAGAACTTAACGATGGCGCTTCGCCAACACCGAATGTAACAGGATACGAATACGCAATTACATTTGTAGGCAATTATACACTTGCCGAAGAAGATATGACCGTCCTTACCATTACGAAAAAATGGGGACAAAACAATTTCTTTGCTTCTGCACCAAGTGCTGGGCATATCCACGTTGCGGTTGTTGACCGTGGCGGAAATATTTCAGGAACAGCAGGACAAGTACTTGAGTTGTTTGAAGATGTTTCAACCACAGCAGGAGCTCAACTTCAGGATGGTTCGCAAAACTACTGGGTAGATGTTATTACTAACCAGTCAAGCTGGGTCAAAGTTGCCAACTCGGCAGTTGTAGGAACAGCTGCTACTGCAGTAACTTCATACGAAGTAATGGCAGGCGGTAGTGATGCTCAAACTGAAAGCAATGCATCTTTAGCTGCAATTGGTAAAGGTTGGGATTTATTCAAAAGCGGAAACGAAATTGACATCTCGTTCTGTCTACAAGGTAAAGGCGATGATAGCGCAAACCGTGCAAACTATATCATCTCTAATATCGTTGATAGCAGAAAAGATTGTGTTGCATTTGTTTCCCCATCAGCAAGCGATGTTGTTAGCGAAGTCAAATCAAATACACAACTTAAAAACGTAATTGCATATCGTAATGCTCTTCAGAACTCATCTTATTGGTTTATGGATAGCGGATATAAATATCGTTACGACAAATACAACGACACTTATCGTTACACACCTTTAAACGGTGACATGGCAGGTTTGGCCGCAAGAGTTGAGCCGTGGGAATCTCCAGCAGGTTACAGAAAAGGTGTTATTAAGAACGTAGTGAAACTAGCGTTTAATCCAAACAAATCGCAAAGAGATCAACTATATACTTCAGACGTTAACCCAGTTATGTCTCAAGTAGGTCAAGGTATTGTACTATTTGGAGACAAAACAGGTTACGGACTACCAAGCGCGTTTGATCGTCTCAATGTTCGAAGATTGTTTATTGCTATTGAGAAATCAATTGCGACTGCGGCTGAGTCATTCTTGTTCGAGCTGAACGATGAATTTACTCAAACACAGTTTAAGAACATCGTTGACCCGTTCCTACGCGATATTCAAGGAAGACGTGGCATTACTGATTTTAGAGTCGTTTCAGATGCGACTGTGAATACTCCTGAAATCGTAGATCAAAACAAATTCCGAGCTAACATTTTTGTTAAACCAGCCCGTTCAATTAACGTTATAGAACTTACGTTCGTAGCAACAAGAACAGGAATTGAGTTTGATGAAATCGTTGGTCAGCTCGTATAATAAATAGATTTAAATAAAGGAGAATAGAAATGGCATTTAACATCAACCAGTTCAAATCAGAACTCGTCGGTGGCGGTGCACGTCCTACGCTATTCCAAGTTCAAATTACTAACCCGATTGACACAGGAGCAGATTTTAAAGTACCATTTATGGTTCGTTCTGCAGGAATTCCTGAGTCAGTCGTTGGTCAGTACGTCGTACCTTACTTCGGACGTGAAGTAAAGTATGCTGGTGATAGAACGTTTGCGGACTGGGCAGTCACTGTTATCAACGATGAAGACTTTGCTATTCGCAACGCGATGGAAGCATGGTCAAACTTCATTAATTCCCACGACTCCAATTCAAGAGGATTACCACAGCAGTACAAATCTACTGCCTCGGTTACTCAATATAGTAAAGATGGATCACCACTTCGTACATATATTTTCGAAGGATTGTTCCCAACTACTATTGACGGTATTGCCTTAGATTGGTCTCAGCAGGACACTATTGAAGAATTCGGCGTCACGTTCCAATATGATTTATGGAGAGTTGAAGGAATTACCGGCGTACCGACAACCTAATTTTTATTATGAGGATATGAAGTTTTGAAGATATTCGGTTACGAAATCAAAAGAGAAGAGGATGAGACTCCAGTAGTCTCATTCGCTGAACCGTCTAATGAAGACGGCGCAATCACTGTAGGAAACGCCCAAGGTGGATTCTACGGGACTCTTCTCGATATGGAAGGCACAGCAAAGACTGAGTCTGAATTAGTTACAAAATACCGTGGCATGGCTCTACAGCCTGAAATTGTATCAGCTGTAGACGAAGTTATTAACGAAGCAATTTCTATAGGAACTGACGATAAAGTTGTTGAGCTAGTGCTTGATGATACTAATCTTCCTGACAAAGTCAAAAAGAGATTGAACGAAGAGTTTGATAGCGTATTATCGTTATTAGATTTTTCAAATACAGCTTACGATATTTTTCAAAAGTTTTACGTTGATGGCAGATTAAATTATCATGTCATTATTGACAACGAAAACATAAAAGACGGTATCAGAGAACTACGATATGTAGATCCGCGCAAGTTAAAACTTATACGTGAAGTTGATAAAAGACAGAAAGACCCGCATTCTGGCATCCCAGTTAAAAAACTAAAAAGTGAATATTATATGTATTCAGAAAATGGTTTTACCGGTGACAATGCAGGTGGCAACCAAAGTACTGGTACACAGGGATATAGAATTTCCAAAGACTCTATTGCCCGTGTTACTTCAGGATTAATGAACGAAAACAATTCTTTGGTTCTTTCATATTTGCACCCCGCTATTAAACCTTTAAATCAATTAAGGATGCTTGAAGATGCGACAGTCATTTACACTCTTACAAGAGCTCCTGAAAGACGAATTTTTTATATTGACGTTGGGAACTTACCTAAGTCGAAAGCTGAACAATATATAAGAGATATGATGGTTCGCCATAAAAACAAGTTGCAGTATAATTCATCAACCGGCGATGTTACTGATAGCCGTAAAATGATGACTATGACTGAAGACTTTTGGTTTCCACGCCGAGGTGGTGAAAGATCCACTGAAGTTGATACATTAGTTGGTGGTTCTTCACAAGCGCTATCGTCTGATGAAAATATGCAATACTTTCAGCGTAAATTGTTTAAAGCGTTAAAGGTTCCACTAACAAGGCTTGAGCCTGAAACAATGGCAACCTTTGGCCGTACTTCTGAAATTACTCGTGACGAGCTAAAGTTTAGTAAATTTATTCGCCGTGTAAGATCTAGATTTTCTTCAATCTTTACAACAATTTTAGAGAAGCAAGTTGTTCTTAAAGGTATTATGACACCTGAAGAATTTAAAGAAATTAGAAATTCAATTCGTTATGACTTTATGCAAGATAACTATTTTAACGAATTAAAAGAAGCAGAAATACTCCGTGAAAGAATGGCAACACTGCGTGACGTCGAAGATCACGTCGGAGTATATTATTCAAGAGAATGGGTTATTCGTAATATCCTTCAGTTGAGTGAAGACGACTCCGAGGAAATGAAAACACAAATGGAAGCTGAAAAAGAAGAATTTGGCGATCCGAATGACCAAGAACAGCAGAATTAAATAAATAAACAAAATGAGATTAAACCAGGAGATCTACAATGAAGTCCTTTAAAAATCATATGGCTGAAGTAGCAGAACCAAAATCCTCAGAGGAAAAGAAGTTCAAAGATCTGCACAATGCTGAGGTTAAACCTCATCCAGTAGCAGAACCAACTCAGCATAAAGCTGAAAAGCCAAAGGCAAAACGTAAAGCTGACCAAGAAGGCGATGCTAATTACGACAAAGCATATACTACAGAAAATTCAGAGCAAATTGATGAGATTTCTCGTTCAATGAAACCAATGAATAAAAGATTTGGTGGAACTGTTATTGCTAAAAAGTTTGATGCATATAAGAAATTTGTCAAAAAGAATAAAGTAGATGAGCCTACAGTTCGTATGATATGTGATAATCCAGATGCTGCTGAATCAAAGCGCATGATGAAAAACAAAGATATTGCTCAAGCAGTTGATCTATATAAAGCTGCTCATAAAAAAGAATCCGTTAACGAGGTTACTCAGTCAGCAATAAAAAAGCCTATGAACATTACAGGACCAGACGGTAAAGTTCGTACTGTAATGAAAAGAGCAAAAGATGTTAAAGTTGATGACCACGGCCAAGAAAAGATGGCTGAAAACAAAAAAGCCGATCTAATGAAAAAATTAGCCAAGACTGCAGCAACAACGAAAAAAGGTAAAGAAGCCGTATCGTTGAAAAAAGCTCCTTGGGAAAAGAAAGAACATATTGACGAAGCAGTTAAAGTAGGCAATATGAAATTAAAAGATGGATCTTCAATGAAGGTTACAAAAGAAGATGCAAAACTTTTGAACCAAATGTTTAAAGGATTGAATAGTCAAAACCGTAAACAAATGGAAAAAGTTATGATGACAGATAAAAGCGGATTTAACGAAATCGTTGGATTTGCAAGGGAAGCCATGTAATGGCTTTTGTGACGGTCCTAGGCTCAAATAGTATTTGGGAGTATGATAATGCTGCCACGGCTGCGGACTCCGACACATATAATGATGCTAACGGGACCGTCACAGCAGGCGTTCGTGCCTATACTCCTCCAGGTGGTAATGCGCAATATACGTATATCAAATGTAGGAAAGCAGGCGAAACAATTATACGAGGCGAATTGAATAAAAACTTTTATGACAATAAAAATGCTAATGGTATACCTTAGTATAAAGTTATAAATAAACATAATTCAAAAGGAATAATAAAATGAAACTGATTACTGAAGTAGTAGAAGAGGTTAGTTTAACCACGGAAATCAATGAAGAGACTGGTAAAAAGTCACACTACATTGAAGGCATTTTTATGCAAGGCGACCTTAAAAATCGTAATGGTAGAATATATCCTTCTGCAGTTCTTGAAAAAGAAATGGTTCGTTATCAGAAAGATTTTATTGATACGAAACGTGCTCTAGGCGAATTAGGACATCCTGAAGGACCAACCATTAACGGAGATAGAGTATCACACCTTATCACCGAAATGAAAAGAGACGGATCAAACTTTATTGGTAAAGCTAAAATTCTTAGTACGCCAATGGGTGAGATTGTTAAAACATTTATGGACGAAGGCGTGCTTTTTGGAGTTTCGACACGCGGCCTTGGTTCTGTGAAACCGACTAAAGAAGGCATCATGGAAGTACAAAACGATTTCCATTTGTCAACTGTTGATATTGTAACAGATCCATCCGGACCTAATTGTTTTGTAAACGGCGTAATGGAAAACGTCGAATACTACTATGATATTGCTTCTAATTCTTGGTTGCCAGCAGCAGCTCAAGCCGAGGTTGAAGAAGTAATTGAAGAAATCCAAAAAGAAGTAAAGGTAGCTTATAAACGTACTGTTCGTCAAATTGATGAAAATTTGGCAGGTAGAATGTTTGAAAAGTTCCTATCATCGCTGAGAAAATAAAATTAATATAAATATGATTACCAAGAAGAACGAATCCATAATAGAGGAGTAGTACATATGTCAGAACATGACCTAGACGAAAAGTTCACGGTTGACGACGGTGGTTCGACTGTTCCTGCATCTTCAGTAGAAGATCCAGCAGCACCAGCCGGCGGCGCAGCCAAAAAGAAAAAAGCAGATGTCAAAAAAGCAGCTGATCCAAAAGCTGACAAACTTGACACACCAACACCAGGAATGAACGAAGAAGAAGCGGCCGATGCTGATGCTGTTGAAATCGTTGAAGAAGAAGTAATTTCTATCGACGAATCAATCGCAAAAATGTTTGAAGGCATGGACCTTTCTGAAGAGTTCACAAATAAAGTTACTCTAGTTTTTGAAGCAGCTGTTAATGAATCGGCCACGAAAAAAGCTGAAGCTATGACAGAAGAATATGCAGCTAAAGTTGACGCAGAAATGCAAGAATCAGTCGACTCAACTGTAAACACTATTATTGAGAATCTTGATTCATATCTCGACTACGTCGTAGAAGAGTGGATGAAAGAAAACGAACTTGCCATCGAATCCGGTATCAAGGTTGATATGGCAGAATCGTTAATGGACGGCCTTAAGGATCTTTTCACTGAGCACAACATTGCAGTAGACGACGAAGTCGTTGATGTGGTTGCAGGACTTGAAGAGAAAGTTGAAGTAATGACCGACGACGCAAACAAACGCATTGATGAAAATCTCGCGCTTGCAAAAGAAATCTCGGGCCTTAAGGCAGAGAAAGTTTTTAACGAAATGACTGAAGGACTTACGCTGACTCAAGCCGAGCGTCTGAAGGTACTTTCCGAAAAGCTTGACTTCGAAAACGTTGATGAGTATACAGCTAATCTAAATACTCTTAAAGAATCATTCTTTGCAGATACCAAACCGGTTGTTGCAGAGGAAGCTCAAGACGACGAAGAAGAAATCTTGACTGAGGAAACAGTTGTTGCTAAACCAGCTTCTGAAGATCCGTCAATCAATGCTCTTCTCGCAGCTTTTGCGAAGAAATAATTTGAAAACCTTAACTTTATAAATAATCCTAGACGAACAAACAATAAACAAGGAGATAGAAAGATATGACTCAGTCAAACTATCAAGCGCTTGTAGAAAAGTGGGGCCCAGTTCTGGAGCACGACTCTTTTACAAACATTAAAGATCAGCACCGTAAATCGGTCACTGCAACTGTTCTAGAGAATACTCAAAAAGCTCTAGTATCCGAAGGTGATCTTAGTGCAAACATGACATCGCTTTTGTCTGAAGCAACTCATGTAAACGACGCAGGCACAGGTGGCTTCGGCGCAGACTCAACTGCAACCGGTCCAACTGCAGGTTACGACCCAATCCTAATTTCATTGGTACGTCGTGCAATGCCAAACTTGATCGCATATGACATCGCTGGTGTTCAGCCGATGACTGGCCCAACCGGCTTGATCTTCGCAATGCGTTCAACACATACTTCACAAGCTGCTGCTAACGAAGTATTCTATAACGAAGCTGACACAGACTTCTCTGGTACAGGTACACATGCTAACGCATTGGGTGCAGGTTCTGAAACAACTGGTACAGGCATGGCAACAGCCGATGCTGAATCAGACGCCAACTTTAACGAAATGGCATTCTCAATCGAGAAGGTTTCAGTAACAGCGAAATCTCGCCAGCTGAAAGCCGAATACACTGCTGAGCTTGCTCAGGATCTTAAAGCCGTACACGGTTTGGATGCTGAAACAGAATTGGCAAACATTCTGCAATCAGAAATCTTGGTTGAAATCAACCGCGAATTGGTTCGTACTATTTACAGCAACGCTGTTGTAGGCGCCGCCGCTGCATCCACACCAGGTACATTTGATCTGGACGTTGACGCAAACGGTCGTTGGTCAGTTGAAAAATTCAAAGGTCTGATGTTCCAAATCGAGCAAGAAGCAAACGCAATTGCAAAAGGTACACGTCGTGGTAAAGGTAACATGGTTATCTGTTCCTCTGATGTTGCATCCGCATTGCAAATGGCAGGCGTTCTTGATTATACTCCAGCGTTGAACAGCAACGCCCTCGACGTAGACGATACAGGCAATACATTCGCCGGTGTTCTGAACGGTCGTTACAGAGTATACATCGATCCATATGCCGGAGCTAACTACATGGTTGTAGGTTATAAAGGTTCTTCATCTTTCGATGCAGGTATCTTCTATTGCCCATACGTACCGTTGCAGATGGTTCGCGCAGTTGGTGAAAACAGCTTCCAGCCAAAAATCGGATTTAAGACTCGCTACGGCATGGTCTCTAACCCGTTCTCAGCTGGCGCTTCACAAGGAAACGGTGCACTGACAGCAGATGCAAACGTTTACTACAGACGTGTTGCAGTAAGCAACTTGTTCTAAAAACAAGATATCGGTTAACGATACTACTAGGGGAGCTTAATCGCTCCCCTTTTTTTGTTTAAAATATGTTTAGCAGAATTTACATTCCTAAAGCATCCATATACATTTCAGTCATTGCGTTTTCATTATCAATATCATCACGATTACGCTTACGAATTGAAACAATTTTACGCATTACCTTTGCGTCATATCCTCCGCCTTTTGCTTCGGCATAAACTTCCTTAATAGAGTCCATGATATCTTTTTTCTCTTGTTCCAAACGCTCAATGCGTTCAATGAATGCGCGCAGTTCGTCTGCGGTTACTGTTGCTGTATCTTGTGCCATTAAATAATCTCCTGCTGTTGTAAATTTCAAATCTCCCATACCGTTAACGGCTTCATAGCTTGGGTAGCCTTTTTCATAAACTGGTGCTTCCATTATAGTTTACCTTCTTCACGCATTTGTTTGCGAATTTTAGTTGCGCTGATATCATGGATATCTTTACCTAGATCGTGTTCTGTAAAGGTATAACCTACTCCGCGTCCATAACTAATATCAACAATATTAGGTACTTCTAGAATTAGATATTCATATCCATTTTGAAAACCATGTTCAGCCAATCCTTTTTCAATATTTGCGATTACATCAATAATACCAAAAGGATTATCGTCTTGTGCCACAGTACGACCAGCACCTGCATCGCCGTCAAAGTTATATACATCACGGATCATAATAACAACTTGACCTGTAACTGCATGTGCACGTTTAAATAACTCAGTATGACCATCGTGCCAAGGTTGCCATCGGCCTAGCATTTGTACTGTCGGTTTCTTATAGTCAAACATTTTCATAAATCCTTATATGTCTTTCAACTGCATCGGCTAAAGTTTCATCTGTATTATCAAACCATTCAGTTACATGGTAATTAACTTTTGAAGGTTTTTGGAACATTTTGTTAGTATCACCAAAACGACCTTCTTGGATAGTATCCATCCATACAGTGTAATCAGCATTAAAAATTTCTCGTGTTTCGTCAAGTGGACAAACGAAATCACAGATAACCATTCGTTTCATTTCCTTTTCGTAATCAGCAATTCCTTTCATACGATAAGCTTGGCGTAACCGAGCAGCCTCACTGAATTCCCAGTCGTTTGCCATTTCACGAATTTTATCTGCATTATACCAAGCGCAATTTAAGCGCTTTTGTAGTCGTTCCGCAAGCCAAGTTTTACCTGATCCTGGCAGACC
>Ga0098050_1000444_pt1 | contig 15065 bp, 26 predicted proteins | sample 14_taG_FD_77070 | JGI IMG/M metagenome (GOLD analysis project Ga0098050, IMG submission 77070) | Marine viral communities from the Subarctic Pacific Ocean - 14_ETSP_OMZ_AT15311 metaG | ecosystem: Environmental > Aquatic > Marine > Oceanic | place: Pacific Ocean | collected 2015-01-18
AGCATACACGAATCAAGGTGATATTGTGTATCGATTTATTCCCTGTATGTGTGCGGGACTAGCTTATTATTTAAGTTTAAAAATAGCTCCAGATAGAACACAAAATTTAAAATTATTATATGAAGATGAATTAGCAAGAGCTCTTACAGAAGATAGTTCTTCTACTAGCACTTTCTTAACACCAAAGGTATACTTTCCAACAGTATGAGTAGTTTTGCCAAAGGTAAATACGCAAAAGCGATATCCGATAGAAGTGGTATGTCTTTTCCGTATCATGAAATGGTTAAAGAGTGGAATGGTTCTTTAGTTCATATTTCTGAATTTGAAGCAAAACAACCACAATTAGAATTGAAAGTTAAATCCGCTGACCCTGAAGCATTATTAAATTCTAGAACAGATAGGACAGAGCCAAGTGTTCCTGTTGTTTTACCATTTAATCCTTTTACTACTGTTGCTTCAAGTCAAGCTTTCGTAAATGTTTTTTCTCCAGGTCATGGTAGATCAACAGGAGATACTGTAAGATTTAGAGGACCAACAACAACAGGAAATGGTTCTGGTAATACACAATATGCTTCTATTCCTAGTTTCGATGGTATTACAGATATTAATTCTAGTTCAGGATTCACAATAACAGTAGGTCAAAAAAATTCATCAGGAGGTGTTGTAACAGATACAACATCTGACTATTATCATTTTTCAAGTAGTGATACAGCAACATTAGGTTCTGTTTCTAGTGGCAACGATGGTTGCTCTGCAGGTCCTGTTACATTGGAGGCATAATGGCAAAAACATTAAGTGATTTAAGAACAGATATTAGAAACTACACAGAAGTAGATAGTAATGTTTTATCTGATACTGTTTTATCAACAATTATATCTAACGCAGAAGCTAGAATATTTAGAACAGTAGATTCCGATGACACAAAATTTTATGCAACATCAGAAACTACAACAGGTAACAGATATATAACAGTTCCTGTTGGAACAATTATTATTCGATATGTACAACTAACAAACCCTAGCAGTTCTGACCAAGTTTATCTAGAACAAGTAGATAGTTCTTTTATGGCTGAGTTTTTTGCTGATCCAGACAATTCAAATGATTATGCACAACCAAAATATTATGCTCAATGGGATTCTGATAACTGGGTCGTAGCCCCTACACCAGATCAAGCCTATGCTTTAACTATGGCCTATATTAAAAAACCCGACAGTATTACAACCTCAGATTCAACAACAACTTACCTATCAACATATGTATATGATTTACTATTATATGCTTGCCTTTCGGAAGCCTTTAAATACTTGAAAGGACCAACTAATATGTTAGATTTGTATGAACGTTCATATCAAGAAGCTGTTCAGACATTTGCTGTTGAACAACAAGGACGCAGACGTAGAGACGAATACACCAGTGGAGCTATTAGAACTTTAATCGATGCCCCACTACCAAAGTACAAATAAGGAGTAAAAAATGGCAAACATAATACCTGATTCTTTTAAAGAAGAAATTTTAAAAGGAACACATAATTTTGCATCTAGTGGAGGCGACAGCTTCAAACTAGCCTTGTACACCAATATCTCAGGTCTTTCAACATCAACTACCGCTTTTACTGCAACTAATGAAGTGAGCACTTCTGGAACAAATTATACTTCTGGTGGTAATGCTCTAACAAATAGTGGAGTAGCAGTGGCAAGTAATACTGCTTTTATTGATTTTGCGGATTTAACTTTTTCTTCTGTTACACTAAGTGCAGTGGGAGCGATGATCTACAACGATGATAACAGTGATAAGATTTGTTTGATTTTAGATTTTGGTGGAACAAAGACAGCAACAAACGGAGACTTTATTATTCAGTTTCCAGCTGCTGGTGCATCAACAGCTATCTTTAGAATAGCGTAGGAGAATAAATGGCACTTATTGTTAATGATAGAGTAAAAGAAACTACAACCACAACCGGCACAGGAACAATTACATTAGGTGGTGCGTCTACTGGTTTTGAAACTTTTGCAGCAGGGATAGGTAATTCTAATACAACTTATTATTGTATTACACTTCCAGGAAGCGCAGAGTTTGAAGTTGGTTTAGGTACCCTTAGTGGTGATTCTTCTACTTTAGCGAGAACAACAGTAATTAGTAGTTCTAACAGTGATAGTGCTGTTAATTTTTCTTCAGGTACTAAAGATGTTTTTTGTACATTACCTGCAAGTAAAGCAATTATCAAAGACGCTAATGGTGCTCTTGCGAGTACCACAATGTCAGGCGCTCTTGATCTTAATGGTAATGAATTAGTTTTAGATGTTGACGGTGACACAAGCATTACAGCGGACACCGATGATCAAATCGATATTAAAATAGCCAACGTTGATGTTGCTAATTTAACAACAGCGAACAGCGGTGACTTAGTTATCAAGACAGCAGTTTCAGATAAAGATTTTGCTATTAAAGGTAATGACGGTGGATCTGAAATTACAGCATTATCTTTAGACATGTCAGCAGCGGGAGCTGCAACATTCAACGATGATGTAGTTGTAGGCTCTAAATTAAAAATGCCTACGAATACAGCAAATAAAATTTTAGTAGCAGACGGCACAAGTTTTGAGGAAGTTGATTTATCTGGAGACGCTACAATAGCTTCTGGCGGTGCAATGACTTTAGCAAACTCTGGTGTGACTGCAGCTAGTTATACAGCAACAAATTTAACAGTAGACGCAAAAGGACGAATTACGTCAGCTTCTAGTGGAGCTGCAGGTGCTTCTGCGGGCTTCGTGATTGCAATGGCCGTGGCGCTGTGATATAAAATGAATAAAAGGAGATAAATAAGTGGCCCAAGATTTCGAGAGAGCTGTAGCAGCAGATGGTTCCGGAGACGTAGCTATCGGTACAACTGCTAGAACAATAATTACATCTAATTCTGATGATGCAATTATTGGTATTAGGTTATCAAATATAACAACAGCTACAATTAAAGCAGATGTATATATTACTAGCACTGCTAGTGGTGGTTCCGCAGATTCTTATATTGTTAAGAATGCTCCTATTGCAAGTGGTGGTTCATTAGAGCTTATCGATGGTGGTGCGAAAATTGTACTTTTATCGGGCGACGTTCTGAAAGCAAAATCAGACACTGCAGATAGTTTAAATGTATGGGTATCTTATATAGATAGCATTAGCACCTAGGAGGTATTATGGGATATTTAGGTAATCCAATCACACAAGATTTCACCTCTTCAACTTCAGTACAAACTTTAACAGGGGATGGATCTGTTTCTTATGCACTTTCAGCGGCAGCGGCCGTGCCAGAAGATATTGCGGTCCTACGAAATGGAGTACGTCAGAAACCAACAACCGACTATTCAGTCAGCGGTGCACAAATTACATTCACGACAGCCTTAGCGTCATCTGATACTTGTTTTATAATTTTTTTAAATAGTGTTGTTGGTACAAATGTACCAGGAACTGATTCAATAACAGCTCCTATGATGACATCTTTCAATGGTGTTTATGAAAACTTACAAACAATTTCATCAACTGTAGCAGTAGCTGCAAGCGATAACGCATTCTTAGCAGGCCCTGTCACTTTTACAGGTACCGTCACAGTGGAGGGTAATCTCACAGTCGTATGAGCACTCTTGAAGTAAATAAATTAGCGCCTCTTGCTGATAATGGCACAGTTACCTTAGGTGATAGTGGTGACACAATTACTATTCCTAGCGGAGCTACTATAACAAACAGCGGAACTGCCACTGGATTTGGTGGTGGTAAGATTGGTCAAGTAGTTAGTGCTACTAATTCAACTGCTCAAACTACAACATCTACTTCATTTGTAGCAACTTCATTAGCAGTAAACATAACTCCAACTGCTACAAGTAGTAAAATATTTATTATTGTTTCATGTAGTGCTTCTAATAACAACTCAGGTGATGTTTGTAGACATACAATTATGAGAAATTCAACACCTCTAAATACTGGTGAAGGATCGTCTATTCTTTTTTCAAGTGCTTCTACAGATATTAGAGCTGGAGTATCAGTGAATTATTTAGATTCCCCTAATTCAACATCACAGATAACTTATGCTTTAGGTCATAGAACTGGTGGTGCTGCGACTTCAGAAATAAATAAAAATAGTTTCACAGGAAGTATAATAGCAATGGAGGTATTAGCATAATGGGAACAATATTCGTAGATAACCTCGAACCGCAATCAGGCACTAGCTTAACGCTAGGTGCGAGTGGTGATTCTATTAAAGCATCAACTGGAGCAGTTTGGACAGGAACAGTTGCAGAATCTTCTTCAAGTTCAATAGTAGAAAATGGAAGCAACTCTAATGGCAAATTTACAAAGTTTGCTGATGGCACAATGATTTGTTTAATGGATGAAACATTAACAACACCAGCAGTAACAACTGATATCGGAAATGGTGGTCAAGTACGAAGTAACAATTACACTCAATCACTACCAGCAAATTTTACGGATACAAGTTATCAAGTTTCTTTTTCTGTCGGTAGACTTTTTATGGCAGGTTTATCAAGTAATAGTGAGCCTAGTTCAGTTAGTCAAATTGGATGGCATTTAAGAGCATGGTCTAGTGCGACTGGTGATGAAAATGTAAAAGTTTCTATTATGGCAATAGGTAGGTGGTATTAATATGAAAATTAAATTAAACCCAATGGTTGTTAGTAATTCAAAACAAGCACCTGTAATTTCTTTATCAGGACTGATCTTAACAATAGATGGACAAAAAATTGATTTATCAACTATCCCTGTTGGTGGTCAAGCTGAGTCAGACACAGATTTGTTACAAGGTATTGTTACTAGAGATGAAGTTACAGTAAACTATTTATATTCAACTGATATTTATGAGAGTAATCAATCAACTAAACAACAAGATTATGAATTTGATATAACTGAGGGTACAATAGCATGTCCTTTAAAAAGGAGAAGTGCTTAACATGTTTAAAAATATTAAAACAGCAGATCAAGTGACAACAGAAAAGTTTGAAGAAGCAATGCAAAATTTCAGAGCTAAAAGAAATATGTTATTAATGGAAACAGATTTTTATGCGTTATCAGATGTAACTATGAGCACAGAAATGTCTACCTATAGAACAAAATTAAGAAATATTACTAACGGATTAACTACAGTTGACCAAGTCAATGCTGTAACATTCCCAACGAAACCGGGAGCATAAATGTCAAAGATACTCGTAGATACCATAGACACTAGAAGCGGAACTTCTACCTTGACACTCGGTTCGACTAATGCAGGTACGATTGCCTTGGGTAGTGGTGATGTGCAGAGTAATTTTTTAGATCCATATTTCCATGTTTACAAAAGTTCTGATCAATCTATTTCCGATAATACAGATACAAAAGTACAGTTTAATGCAGAACTTTGGGATAGTAATAATTGTTTTGATTCTTCTACAAACTATAGATTTACACCAACTACTGCTGGTAAGTATTATTTATTTTCACAGTGTAGATATACTACTGGAAGTGCGAATGCAGTAGATTCATGTGGAATGGCTATTTTAAAAAATGGAAGTACACGATATTTTGAAAATATTTTAATTCCCAATTCAAATGGAAATGGTTGGGTTATGACAAGTGCTGGAATACTTGATTTTAATGGTAGCTCAGATTATGCGGAGGTTTTTTTAAATGTTGATGTAACTGGAGGAACTATACAAATTAAAGGTAATAGTACAAACTACAGGATGATGTCTTGGTTTATGGGATATAGAGTAGCATCATGAGCACGATCAAAGTATCAACAATCTCGCCTTTGGGCACAGACGCTACGAAGACGATTACGATGGGTGAGAGCGGTGGAATTATTACAAGAGCGAGTGGAGCAAATGCTAACTTTGCTGGAGTAAAAGTTGCTGGTATGTGGAGAATAAACACAGGTACAAATTTAGTTGCTGATACAGAGACTACTATTACAGCGGGTTGGGAAGAAGTAGATAGTGATGGATATGGAACAATTGGTAGTGCTATGTCAGAATCATCAGGTATATGGACTTTTCCCGAAACCGGTATTTATCAAATACTTTGGAATGTACAATTTAAAGACCCTCAAGCAGCTGGTAATCGGTGCACAACTATAATTTCAGTCACTACAGATAATTCTTCTTATTCTACAGCCACAGATAATTCAGGTAATTTTGAAAGCACATCTAGCCGAGCATCAATTTTAGCAAGTCATATTTTTGATGTTACTGATACAAGCACTCACAAATGTAAATTAAATGCTCTTAATACAGGTACAGTTACATTACATTCAGCAGATTCTCAAAGTAGAACTTGGGTGCAATTTATAAGATTAGGAGACACATAACATGTCAGTAACAACGATACCAACAGCGGGAATAGCGGACACAGCAGTAAGTACAGCTAAGATAGCAGATGATGCAGTGACTGCATCTAAAGCTGGTTTTGATCCCGGTAAAATAGTTCAAATAGTGAATGCTACTTATAATGATGTAACAACAACAAGTACATCTTATTCAGAATTTGCAAGTGCATCTATTACTAGAACATCATCTACAAATAATGTTTTAATTAATTGGAGTGGTAACTGGTGGATAAATTCTGGAGCATCAGATGGTTGGGTTGGTGGCTCTATAATTGTTGTTGCTGGTGGAAGTAGAAGATTTACAACAGGATATAAAGGTGGAGAAAGTATAGTAATTTATGTGCAAGGTGGAACTTCTTGTTCTTGGTATGACACTACTGACGAAGCATCAACAACATACAGTTTTCAAATAGGTTGTATTGGTTCTATTGTAGATGAAGTAGGTATTAATGGAATACACGATACCTCTGCACCAAGACCAAATACTATTACACTAATGGAGTTAGCAACATAATGGGCTATTTAGGCAATCCAATCGTACAAGGTAACTTCTCTCAGATCGATGATTTGAGCGGAAGCTTCAACGGTTCAACAACACAGTTTACCATACAAGTAGGTAGTAATACTCAGATTATTGGTAGCTTAGCACAATTACTGATTCATATTAACGGAGTGTATCAAGTACCAGGATCCGCGTTTACTGCAGGTTCTTCCAGTGGTACCATCGCTTTCACCGCAGCTCCTGCAAGTGGTGCAACCTTCTCTGGTATCATTTTTGGTGATACATTTGATGTAGGTGCTCCCACAGACGCAACGGTGACCGCGGCCAAACTTACAAGTATTAATGGTGCGTACAGAAATGTACAAACATTAACAGGAGGACTTTCTATTGCAGCATCTGAAAATGCGAGTATAGTAGGTCCTGTAACAGTGTCCTCAGGACAGACAATTAACGTAGCCAGTGGTGGAACACTGGTGATACTATAAGGAGTAAACAATGGCAGATTGTTCACAAGCAATACAATCAATCGGTTCTTATGAATTCGTCATTTCAGGTGATGTAAAGACGGAAGCTGATTTTAATGCTAATGTCAAATGGGTGTCTGGCGCTGACTCTAACGGAACTGCTATTTTTGGCTCTAAACCTGATGCAGTGACTTGGACAAAAGTTAAAGCCGACATGGACAAACAAGATGCGTTCGTTAAACAAAAAGCAATTAACGCAACAGCACAAGCATATTTAACATCTACTGATTGGTATTCAATCAGAGCAGCAGAAGGCGGAACAGCTATGCCTGCTGATGTGAAAACAAAAAGAGCTGGAGAACGCGCTAAGATTGTGTCATACGCAAACTTTAGCGGATAGGAGTAAACAGTGGCATCATTAAGCACAAAGGTAAAACTTTACTGCGCAGCTAATTCAAAGACTGTAGACTTTACAAAAGATGTTTTACTTCAGGATGATTCTGATGGTAAGGGCCCATACATCAAGGAATGGAATATTTCTGGTTTGGACAAACCAACAGCGGATCAACTCGCTGCACAAGAAGCAGCAGGTAACACTGAAGAAAAAAACAGCACTGTAAGAGCTACACGTAGAGCAGCGTACGGTGATATCGGTGAACAGCTCGATGAAATCTATAAAAACATCGATGCGTGGAAAACCAGAATTAAAGCTATTAAAGACGCAAACCCCAAATCATAAGGAGTAAGTAGTGGTATCGCAGTTAAAGGTAAATGAAATTATAAAGCAGTCAGGCTCATCAATTACGATTGGTGAGAGTGGAGATAGTATTACATTTCCTTCAACGGGAACTGCTTCAGGTATTTATACTAATACTCCTTCTTGGAGAGCACAAATAGCTTCACAAAGTTTGTCATTTAACACAACTACAAAAATAGACTATACATCAGAATTACAAGATACAAATACTGCATATGATACATCAAATAAAAGATTTACAGTACCTACCGGATTAGGTGGAACATACATGATTGGTTCTTGGTATAGAATTGGTTCAGGAACTGATGTAGAGGCATTTACTATTATACCTTATGTCAATGGATCAGCTCTTGATAGCAACAGACAATTACGATCATCTATGGTTCAAAGAAATAATAACACGATACAAATGTCAGGAACAATAGAATTGTCTGCTGCAGATTATCTTGAAATGTATGCCCTTAATGCCGATTCAAACGCAACATATACAATAGGTTATGACAACGCAGGACTTTTTTGGGGTTTTAAATTAATAGGAGCATAGATGACCAGTAAGCTTAAAGTAAATGTAATCAATGACAGTGGTGATAATAATCTCATCACGTCTAATGGTTCGGGTAGCGTAACTCTTGGTACAGCTTTTCCTGCTGTCGGTAAGATTGGTCAAGTGGTCCAAGTAAGTGGCAACAACGGAACTGCAACAACATCAACAAGTTTTGTAGCAGCTCCTATTGCAGTAACCATTACACCTAGTGCTACAAGTTCTAAGATTTATGTTTCAATAGGCTTCAACAATAAAACTTCAACTGACCAAGAATTTATCGCAACTATTTATAGAGATTCAACAAATTTAGGTGATAGTTCAGATGGTTTTTTTAAAGACCAATCTAAAGTAGCTAATAGTAAAAATTTTGTTTACATGCAATATGTAGACTCACCCTCAAGCACGTCAGCTATAGAATACAAAGTATATTTTAAAGGTGAAGGTCAAACAGTAACAGCAAATCAAGACGCTGCTGATTGGTCTTTCATAGCAATGGAGATATTAGCATAATGGCATTGAACACTTTACCCAACGCAGGATTAACGAATAGAGGTTATCCAAGCGATCGCCTCGTGACTCCGATCATCATCAACGGAGATATGTCCGTGGCTCAGAGGGGTACTTCTTTTTCTTTTAGTTCAAGCAGTGGATTTACAGTAGATAGGTTTGACTTTGAACGAACAAGTGGAGCTACTGGAGATTGCACCATTACTCAAGAGTCAGATGCACCTAGTAATACTGGTTTAGTTAAATCTGTAAAAATAGCCGTAGATACAGCAGAAACCCCAACAGGAGGTGGCAATTGTCTCTTTCAACAGAAACTTGAAGGATTTAATGTAGCACCTCTAGAACATGGACAATCAAATCCACCAAGTGCAACATTAAGTTTTTGGGTGAAATCTAATAAAACGGGAACATATAGTGTTCAAGTTAAAGCAGAAGGAAGCACTGGTCGTTATGTTTTATTTGATTATACAATTTCTTCAGCAAACACATGGGAAAAGAAAATAATAACATGGGTAGGAGATACAAGTGTTGCTCTGGACTATGACAGTTCTAGAAGGCTAAGAGTTATTTGGCATCTTGCAAGTGGACCTAATGATAAAGTAAGTCCAACAAGTTCATGGGCGACAAGCAGTATATTTCAAATGTCATCAAATGCAGTAAACTTTTTTGATGATGCATCTAATGAAATTTATTTTACAGGCGTTCAACTCGAAGTAGGTGAGTTTGATTCTACATCCATACCTGCTTTTCCTTTTGAGAGTTTTGCAAATAATTTAAATAGGTGTATGAGATATTGTCAAAAAAATCCACAAACAAGTTCTGGTGGAGATTATAAAGTAACAGCATCTGGTTTTGCAGACGGTGCATCTTTGGCTTTATGTTCTATAAATCCTTTTTCAGTAGAAATGAGAACAGTTCCAAGCCTAACAAGTAGTGGAAGTTTTAGAATACACAAATCTGGTGGAGCATCTAGTGTTTCAGGTGTCACTATAGATTCAGATACATCAGGCTCAACTAGCTTTACAATAAGATGTACCACAAGCAGTTTAACTAGTGGTCAAGGAGTATTTTTAGAACAAAGTAATGACAGTGATGCTCATATAATATTGGATGCGGAGCTTTAAATGATTAATACAGTAAAAAAAATATATTCAAAAAATAGTTTTAGTTATAAAGTAATTTACACAGATGGAACAGAATGGTCTGTACCTCACAATGAAGAAAACAGACACTACCAAGAGATACTTGAGTGGGTTGCAAATGGTGGTACAATAACCGATCCAGGAGCGTAACCAAGTTATTTGGTTTTGACGCTTTTGCATCGTCACCGTTTTCCGCACAAACAAATTTAAATAAAGTTTTTGTATCGGGTAATGCCGTTACAAGTGCGATTGGTAATGTTACACCCGTCGGTAAAGGTAAGGTTATCCTTACAGGTAACGCTGTTACCGCTTCTGTTGGCACAGTCATTCCAACAGATTTTGCTTTTGTAGACGTCACCACGAACCTCGTCACAACAGCTACTGGCACGGTTACCGTTATTGGTAAAGCCAATTTCTCGGTTACCGGAAATGCTGTTACAAGTGCGGTTGGGGACGCTACACCAAAAGCAGGAGCACGTGTTGTTCTATCCACAGCAGGTGTTGGAACTTCTGCTATGTCTTTCAATGGTGCTACTATCATTGGTAAGGCTGTGGTTCTACCAACAACAAACCTTGTAACAGGCGCTACAACTGCAGCTGGTGTCATTACTTGGAACCCAATTGACCCTGGAGCTGCACAAGATTGGACAGAAATCAATCTGGGAGCAAGTCAAACATGGACAAACGTCGAAACATAATATAAATTTGGAGGCAATATGGCATCAAGTTATTCAACATCACAAAAATTTGAACTCATCGCAACAGGTGAAAAAGCAGGTCTTTGGGGAACTGTTACTAATACTAATTTAGAACTAGTCGAACAAGCGGTTGGTGGTTATGTATCTATCAATGTGGCTTCTTCTGATCAAGCATTAACAATCAGTAATGGTGCATCGTCCGATGGACGAAACATGATTATCAAGCTAACAGGAACGTTGGCCGCGAACCGTAATGTGACTGTTCCTGATTCCATTGAAAAGATGTATCTCGTTGAAGATGCAACGACTCGAAGTTCTAGTCATTACACATTAACTTTTAAAACAGCATCCGGCACAGGTATTACAATGCCTGTCGGTTCTAAGATAGTAGTCTATTCAGACGGTACCAATATTAATTTAGTTAGTTTACAAAAGGGATATAACTCTCTTTCTAGCGCATACACAGCCGTGGATGGTGATCAATTAATTATTGATACCAGTTCTTCTGCTTTGACTATGACTCTTCCAGCATCTCCTGGTGTTGGTGATGAAGTTACTTTTATTGATGCCAAAGGAACCTTTGGCTCTAACAATCTTACCGTCGGTCGAAACAGTTCTAATATCAATGGCTCTGCTTCTGATTTAACAGTATCAACAAACGGAGCTGCTTTTACATTAGTTTTTTTAAACGCGACTCGCGGTTGGGCATACAAAGATAAAATTTAAGGAGGGTAAATGGCTCTCATTACCTTAGACTTTTTACCTGGGATAGACAAACAGGACACCACGAAAGGTGCCGAACGTCGATTTGTGGATTCTAATAATGTCCGCTTTCGTTATGGTCTACCAGAAAAAGTTGGAGGTTGGTCTTCTCTTCTACCAGACAAAATTGTCGGTGTTGTTCGAGCACAACATCCTTTCACAGATTTAGATGGCAATCGATATGTGGCCCTTGGTACAGATAAGTTTCTCTTATTGTACTTTGAAGGTCAGCTTTTTGATATAACACCAATAAAAAGTTCTCTGACATCATCGACAATGGCAACCGTTAATACTTCTACAACGGTAACAATTACAACAACATCTGCTCACGGAGCGTCGACCGGGGATATTGTACAATTAGATGCAGTGACTCTACCGAGTGGCACTGGACTCAGTGCTTCTAACTTTGAAGATAAAAAATTTGAAATAACATCTGTACCGTCAACGACAACTTTCACCATTACTTCTTCTGCAGCTGCAACCGCTACTATATCAACAGGTGGTTCAATGACTTGTAAAATGTATGAAGTTGTTGGTCCTCAAGAACAAACATACGGTTATGGTTGGGGTGTTGGTAATTGGGGTGGTACGGTTGACTCTGCTACAGTCACAACAGTAAATGAAGCATTGGATGCAAGTGAAACAACAATTACATTAACGAGTGCTACAGCTTTTCCTACTGCGGGTACTATTTTAGTAGATTCAGAATTAATTACTTATACTGGTAAATCAACAAATGATTTAACAGGTTGTACGAGAGGAGCTCTAGGCACGACTGCAGCGACTCATGATAACGGAGCAACTGCCACTGATGCCTCTGACTATAATGGTTGGGGTGTTGCAGTAGGTGCTTCTTTTGTTTCTTTGGAACCAGGACTCTGGTCTATAGATAACTTTGGTGAAGTTTTAGTAGCTACAATTGCAAATGGCAAAACCTTTACATGGAATGGTGGTGCTTCTGACGCAACATCAAATAGAGCTTCAACAAGTACATCTGGTTTTTCTACTTCTAATAATCCTACCGCAACAAGAGTTAGTTTAATATCACCTACAACAAGACATTTAATTCACTTTGGTACAGAAACAACTATAGGTACAGCAACAACACAAGACGATATGTTTATTCGTTTTTCTGATCAAGAGGATATTAATACTTTTATACCTTCTGCTATCAATGCAGCAGGTACACAACGATTGCAAGATGGAACTAAAATCGTTGGTGCTTTGAAAGCAAAAGAAACAATTTTGATATGGACCGACACTGCTTTGTATACCATGAAGTTTATTGGTGCCCCTTTTACATTTGGTTTTGAACAAGTAGGTACCAACTGTGGTTTGATTGGTAAGAACGCAGCTGTCGAAATAGATGGTGTTGCGTATTGGATGAGCAACAATGGTTTTTTCTTATTCGATGGTACAGTTAAGTCACTGCCTTGTTCTGTTGAAGACTTTGTATATGATGATATTGACTTAACCAAAGGACAACAAATTACTGCAGGTGTAAACAATTTGTTTACAGAAATTGTTTGGTGGTACCCTGCATCTGGTCAAAGTTTTAATAATAGATTAGTAGCATACAATTATCTCGAATCTTTAGGAGCACAAGTTCCTGGCGGTATTTGGTACACAAGCACTGAAGGCCGTACATCATGGATGGATTCTTCTATTTATCCTAAACCTTATGCAACTTCTTTTGCTTCTAGTGAAACAGGTACGTTTCCAGTCATTCAAGGGAATACAGGATTAGGGGCAACAACGTATTTCGAACATGAAATAGGTGTTAATCAAGTCAATATTGACGGATCGAGCACCGCGATTAATGCTTTTGTACAGTCTTATGATTTTGATTTAGAAGGACAAGGCACAGAAGGAGAACAGTTTTTAGCTGTTCGACGATTTATTCCTGACTTTAAAGTTTTAGAGGGAACAGCCAAAGTAACGTTGGCCGTGAAAAGTTTTCCTTCTCAAGAAGAATCAACAACAGGTTTAAGTCCATTTTCAATTACATCATCAACCACTAAAAAAGATACTCGAGCTCGTGGTCGATATGTCAATATCAAAATTGAAAACGATGACGTTGATCAAAACTGGCGATTTGGTACATTTAGTTTAGATGTGCAACCGGACGGAGGTAGATAATGGCAAAAATAAATGTTAAAATACCAGAACCGAAAGAAGATTACGATGTATCAAACCAAAAACAAATAAACAGAGCGATTGGTATTATTATTGAACAATTAAACTCTACTTATTTAGACGAACTAAAACAAGAAGCAGAACGTTATACATGGTTTAAATCTTCAGGAAGTACAAGTTAATGGCTAATATTTATAAAAATGCACAGTTTGATTTAACAAGCACTGACGTCACTGATGTTTATACTGTACCATCAAACTCAAGAGCAATTATTCAAAATATACACATGGCAAACATAGGATCAGGAAACGTTGTAGTTCATGCACATCTATATGACAGCTCTGTAACAACACAATTCACTTTTGCAAAGCATACTATCGCTGCAAATGAATCACAAAGTATATCAGATGGTTCTATTGTTTTAGAAGAAAATGATGTATTAAGAGTACAAGCAGCTAGTGCTAATGATATTGAAGGCACTTGTGCAATATTAGAAATAAATAGAGATTAAGGAGGTAGTATGTCTTTTTTAGAACCTGGTGGAAAAGTATCGGTTGTTAAAGATGGTAAAACCGTTGAAGAGATTGATGTCGAAACAGAAGTTACTCTTATAAATACTAAAACTAGTAAAGAGTATAATTCAGATAAAGAAGCTGAAGATGATGTAAACGATGTCAACACAGATACAAAACAAGAAGATTTAAGTAGAACTGTCAAGATTAGAATAGCTAAAATGCCGGATATTTTAAGCGACTCCAGCTCTTGACACTATGTCAGATATCGGTAAATTATACGATATTACCGTAGCTTATGGACTTTATAAGTTGTTTCCTCGCTACAAAGATCACACGTTCGAGGACGTGCTTCAACATATAGCCCCATCTGTTAGTATGAATCAGTATAAGATTCACTATAGAAATGAGCTACCTTATGCCTTTACGAATTGGGCATTTTTAAATGAGGATGCAGAAAAACGATTTATGACAACCGCCGAATTAAACCCTGAAGATTACAACAGTGGAGACATTCCCTGGCACATTGATACAATTTGCGTTGATGATGTGAAATCTGTTATGAAATGGACAAAACAATACTTTACTAATTTACTTGGATGTAATAAACCTGTAAAATGGTTGAGAATAACTGATGATGAGGTTATCACAAGAGTTGTAACAAGATATACAAAGGAACA
>Ga0098050_1000445_pt1 | contig 15063 bp, 5 predicted proteins | sample 14_taG_FD_77070 | JGI IMG/M metagenome (GOLD analysis project Ga0098050, IMG submission 77070) | Marine viral communities from the Subarctic Pacific Ocean - 14_ETSP_OMZ_AT15311 metaG | ecosystem: Environmental > Aquatic > Marine > Oceanic | place: Pacific Ocean | collected 2015-01-18
AAATACGATTGTTTTCGAATCTAGATTTGGTTACTCAGATACTCAAAATGCTCCAACTTCGCTATTTTTAGGATCGATATCAGAAATTAAAGTAACACATTTAAATAGCCCTAATTCAGCTGCTGTGGAGATACGGGTGGAGGCTATAGACGGAATTCCACCAAATACCACCCCTCCTAATACATCATTAAAATTTGCGATAGATAAGTTTGATACTTCAGAAAAATTATTTGAATTTAAGTTCCCTAGATTTGCTTATAGATATAAGTACGAAGACGGGGAATATTCCGCATTCTCTCCATTTACCCAACCAGCTTTTGCCGCGGGTAACTTCGACTACCATCCTAAAAAAGGATACAACACAGGTATGGTAAACAATTTAAAATCACTAACTATAAAACAATTAAACAAACTTATACCAGAAGATGTTGTTAGTATAGATATATTGTACAAAGAAGAAAATTCACCGAATATATATATAGTAGATACTATAAAAGATTTAAATACCTCTGAATACGTTATAACTACAGAGGCTTTGAAAAACGGAGTTTTACCTCAGAACCAGTTGATTAGACCATGGGATAATGTTCCTAAAAAAGCTTTAGCTCAAGATATTGTTGGTAACAGAATAGTTTACGGTAATTATGAGCAGAATTACGATTTAGTAGATGATATTACCTCGTCAGATTATAAAATAAATATAGATATAGACCATAACCCTGAGATTAATAATTCTAGAACTGGGAAGAAGTCAATTAAATCTTTACGAGAATATCAATTAGGAGTTGTTTACACAGATAAATACGGAAGAGAAACTCCTGTTTTAACAAATTCTGACTCGGTTGTAAAAGTAAACAAAGATCAAGCTAGCTACACTAATAGTTTTTCGGTAAATATACTAAACGAGGGACGCCCTGTCAATATGAAATATTTTAAATTCTATATTAAAGACAACGGTGGAGAGTACCATAACATGGCAATGGACAGGTATTACGATGCGGAAGATGATAATATTTGGTTAGCATTTCCTTCTAGTGATAGAAACAAGGTTGATATAGACGATTTTTTAATATTAAAAAAAGGTATTGGAAGTGTTACTTCAGATAAAGATCTTATAAAAGAAAAAGCTAGGTATAAAGTTTTAGATATAAAAAACGAAGCCCCAGATTTTATAAAAAGGAAAGAAACTTTGATAGGTTCTAAAGTGCATGATTCCAGCGGTACACCTCCAACTAATATTCTATTTGCTTCTTCTGATTTACCATCAGAGAATGATATAAATTTTGCAATTAACTATAACCAGATACAAAATTCTTCATTCGCTAATCTTCACGATACGTTTTCAAATGACCCAGATGTTGAGTATCATATATCTTTACACAATACAGATAACAATAGAGTTTCAGACAGGTACAAGGTAATGCAACTAGATAGTGATGGCACCTCGCAGAAGTGGAAGTTTACCTTAGAAAAACCATTCACCAACGAGATCAACTCTTTTACTAACGATGAAAGTGGGTTAAACTCTACGCTAATACTCGACAACACTTATTTAAATATTTATAGAACAGCCGTAGACAAATCTGCTTCACACAAGTTTGACGGTAGGTTTTTTGTGAAAATATACAATGACGATATATTCGCGAGAACTTTAAAAGAAAAGGTTGATGATACTAAAAAAGAATTTAAAAGCACTGGTATTTCTAGAAAAATGTACTCTTTAACCACCTTCAGCGGGAACAGGCTTAAAAAACACCACGACGGTACTAGTCGGGAAGCTTTTAAAGATATTTCTTCACAGGCTGATAAAGTAGGACTACATGATAAAGTTTCTAATAATCCAACTAGCCATTTATGGAGTGAGTATTACTCTAAATCTACTAGTTTTGCTAAATATTTAGGAACTTTAAATGGAAAGAAAAGAAAAAACGACGGTACAAATGTTAATGTAAACACTAGAGACGCAGATGTTTTTCTTGATTACGATGCTTACTTTAGAGGTATAAATGTGAACTTAAACGATAACGCTCTGCACGATAGAGTGGATGAACTAAATTTAGAAGATACACACGCCAATGATGATTCGTTTCAAGATGTTTGGTTTGTTGACAAAGCTATTAGCGCGGGACATTTTTTCCACTCAACAACAACCGACTCTAACATTGGTTGGGATACATCTCCTTATACTTGGTACAAAAACTCTATGGGCGTTTCAAATCCTGGTGGTGGTAAAGGTACTTTAGAAGTTTCGTTTGGTGGTGTGCAGCCTGTTAAGTGGTCTGAGAACATAAGTGGCTTAGACAATGATCCAAGTTTCTTTGATTTAGCGGATTCAAACGTTAATTATTCAGAAAGAGAAGCGGATTTTATAAAAAATTTAGCTATTGGTAGCCAATTTAGGTTTAAAGAAGATCCAGATCACACAGTGTATACTATAGAAAACGTTGATATATTTTTACGTGTTAGATACGAGAGTTTATTAAACTATTCAAACCACGCCACTGGTTTTGATAGAAACGCGGATAATGATCACCTTAGAGCTATAGATCTATTCCCCTTCCATGCAAAAGCTAGGTCTGGTAAAGGTTCTGGATGGAACACGCCAAATAATAACAATGTAAACGCGAATAACGTTGAAGGTCCCTTTGTGTCAAAAGGGAAATATCTAGCTAGTAAAATTTCCCCAACTAATGGAAACACAACATACGCTACGAGTACTTATTTAAGACCTAGTAATTATACGAAAAATTGGAGATTGAAATTAGACAAGCATATTGGAAATAATTGGAATCCATTTGACCTCAGTTACAAGCGGGTTGATAGTAATAGAACCCCTGTGTCTTTAACGACCGCCGCGGTTGGTAGTAGCAACTATATAGTTACAAACAGTATAATAAGCGCGAACGGTAGACAATTATCCATTGGTATGGTATTTTACAAATGGGGTAGCACAATCCTAACCAAAAAAGCTGTTGTTACTAAGATAGAAAGAGGAGCTGGTGGAACAGCAAACATTTATAAAATATACTTTAAAACGTACGATGGAACCGAATCTCTTGGCAACAGTATAAGTGGTGTTGGTAGTAGTCAAACGTGTTTATTTGACTATTTTACAACAAATGATTTAAGTCCTAATTCAGCTAAAAATCTGAACTTTTTTAGATCAGGTAAAGGTTATAACGATACCAAAGATGGTACAGCTGCTGTTGGTTACACAATGGAGTGGATTGAAGAAAAAACATCAAGATCAGAAGAAGAGGTTTTACCTAAAAACCCTGCAATATGGGAAACAGAACCTAAACCAAAAGAAGATATTGATATATATTACGAAGCGTCAAGTTCGTTACCAATAAACATAAGCTTGGAAGAGAGTGACCTGTCTGAACATATACCGGTTGGTTCTATAGTTGAGTTTGAGCGAGCGGATAATATACCTCCTGGAACGACGGTAAAAGAGATTGATGGAAATAATATAATATTAGATAAAAGTGTAATAATGGAAATAGATCCAACGAACTCTATTTTTCAAGCTATACCCACTTATAACCTTACGCAACTACCTTAACTCTAAACCTTTAAAAAAATAATATGGCATATAAAAATTCAGTATATATTCATAGTGGAGACTGGTTAAAGATAACAAGACCAGACGGTAGTATTATTAGGTTAAGAGTTTCTTCTAATAATACTGGCAGTGTGCCATTTTTAAATGGTGTTAAAGAAAGTGACAGAATCACGGTGGATATGGTAGATTCATACAACGCTAAACATACTTTAGATTGGCATAATTGTTTTTCTTTTGGGAACGGGGTAGAGTCTAATAAAATTAGAGATAATTTTAATACACAAAGCATAAAACCTGGGGTTAAAGTTTCCACAGTGTTTGAAGATTATAAACAAGAACGTAGAAAGTATGGTTTAATATATTCTGGAATTTACAACGGAATTAGCAGTACTAATAACTTAAATCAATTTATTCAAGGGGAGAAAATAACAAAAGATATAAACCCAATATACGGAAGTATTCAGAAATTACATACAAGAGACTCAGATTTAGTTACTCTGTGTGAAGATAAAGTTTTAAGGATACAAGCTAATAAAGATGCTTTGTACAACGCTGATGGCAACATGCAGTTAACAGCAACAAACAACGTTTTAGGCCAAGCTATTCCTTTTGTTGGCGAGTTTGGTATATCGACAAATCCAGAATCATTTGCGTCTGAAAATTATAGAGTTTACTTTGCTGATAAAATTAGAGGTGTTATTGTTAGATTATCAAAAGATGGTTTAACACCTATATCAGACCATGGTATGAAAGATTGGTTTAGAGATAATTTAAAAACAACAAATACTATAGTTGGTAGTTACGATGATAGAAACGATGAATATAATGTTACATTAAAAGATAGAACGATTGACCAGCAGCTTGATCCAACAACTGTTTCGTTTAAAGAAGATGTAAAAGGTTGGGTGAGTTTTAAATCGTTTACTCCAGAAAACGCTTTGAGCTGTGCTAATAATTATTTCACGTTAAATGACGGTAAACTGTACGAGCACTACGTTGAAACAGAACCTAGAAATACTTTTTATAGCGCGTATGAAGAATCTTGGGTAGATGTGCTTTTAAACGATATGCCTAGTAGTATAAAGTCATATCATACCTTAGAGTACGAAGGAAGCCAATCAAAAGTAGATATGTTTAAAACTGATACGAACACTGGGATAGCTGATGACGAAATTTACAATCTTACAGGGAAAAATGGCTGGTATGTTGAAAGCATAATAACAAATGAGAAAACGGGTAGTTTAAATGAATTTATAGAAAAAGAAGGTAAGTGGTTTAACTATATTAAAGGTGTAGATACAGCTGTAGATGCTGAAACAGATTTTGGAACATCAAGTATACAAGGTATAGGTGTTTTAGAAAGTGTTGATGGGAACGTGATGGAATTTGTTGATTATATAAACATGTCTTTACAAGTTGGAGATACTGTATATTTTCAAACACCTACCACTAACGGTAATTTTACAACTATATCACCTGGTAGTATTAGTGAGTTTGGTGTTGTTTCTAGCACAACAGATTATACTTTAACGGTTGTTACAGCAGCAAACACTCCTAGTCAAGGAGACTACGTGTTGTTTTCTAAAAATAATATTATCAACACATCTAGTTTACCTGGTTATTACGCAAGGGTAAAATTAAAAAATAATTCAACAACGGAAGCAGAGTTGTTTGCGGTTAGCTCTGAGGTAACAGAAAGTAGTAAATAAATTATAATATGGCAAAAATAATTCAAAATTTTAATATAGATCTAAGAGATATGTCTGCTGAGGGTGGTATTAGAGAATTTACTGTTGAAGGTGATGCTAACGCTATATTTTCTTTAGAAATAACAAACGAAGATTCTCCTACGAAATACTACAATTTTAATACCGAAACTTTTACAACTACAAAATCGAGATTGAATAGAAAATCAACAGGAGAAAGCGGTGTTTACCAAGGAGAGATAAATTTCCCAACCGTAACAGACAATGATCACTATGATATATATCTTTGGGCAGAATCTCACTTTGACACTATTCATGCAGATTATAATGAGGTTAGATTTGGTGATGATAGTATAGATATAAACTCTTCTAGAGGTTCGAACTCTAACTTGTTACAAAAAATAATATACCAATATACTGATGTTGAAATATCTATATCAGCACAATCTAGGGGTGGTACGGGTTTTGCTAGTATGAGTGTTACCAATACACCATCTATAACTGTTGGTAGGGGTTCTTCTACTGGTATTTGGCCTTTTTCAATGGAATTAACAGCAGCTTCAGATAAAGCTTTTGAAATACTTAGACAACCTGTGGAAAATGATGTAATGTCTTTTACTCAGGTTGCTTTTGGAACACCACTACAAATACATGGAGAAAATATTTGGACTGGATCAGCTCGTAGTACAGATACTACTAATGGTTCGGTTTCTAGCGGAACAACAGTAACTATGGACACGGCTGTTGCGAGTAAAATGGCTGTTGGAGATAGAGTTACTGGTACTGGTATATCTAGCGCGTCCGTGGTTACTGTATCTTCTTTAAGTGGTACTTATACGTTTGTTACATCTGAAGCTGTTTCTATAGGTGATGAAGTTACATTAACTTTTACTCCACCATACTACCATAGGTGGAACGTTGGTGCTAGTAGCACGATGCACGAATTATTACCTGGAATGATTTATGATGATGGTGATGTAGCAACTATACCTAGGTCAACAGTAGCTCCTTATGAAGATAAAACAACTTACACCACTGAAACGCACAACGAAGATGGTACTATCGTTGAAACACAAAACGAGGCAATCAATGCTAGCGCTTTAGCGTTAGACACCTTAGGTTACAAACCTACTATAACAAACGGTGTGGTAACAAAACAGTTGGGAGCTATAACTTTTGCCGATCAAATATCAAACGACGCGTCAGGGGGAAGTAATAAGTTGTTTTACGGTTATGGCACTGATTATATTAAATCGATACACAATACTGATATAAGTATAAGTGATTTAAAAGTCGAATTAAGCAAAATGACAACAACCACAACCGCGGCAGTTAACAATAGTGTTACAATACCTGTTGCAGAAAGAAGGGGTACTGTACAGAATATTTCTACTATAAGCGGTATAGGTATAGATGCTTCTTCAGCAAACCCAACGGTGGCAAGCGCTACAGATGAGGGTGATGGTAATTGGACGTTAAGCGCTGCTCAAACATTAGACGAGGGTGTTACGTTAACAGTAGAAAACACAAGTAAGATAATTACCATAACAGGTAACATGATATTTAAGAACGTTAACAAGAACGCAGCGAACTTTAGACTTTATTTTGATGTAGAAAAATTCATAAAAGCTTCTTAGATTAAAAAAACAGTGAAAACTGTGACTATATATACATCAAATTAAATTAAATTAAATAATGAACAATAAGTTAAACTTTAGACCTCTAAAAGAAGAGGATTATAAAACTATTTGTGAGTGGTGGAAATGGTGGAGATGGCCGGTTATACCAAGGGAGATGCTACCAGATAAAGGAAAAAGTGGTTTTATAGTAGAAAAAAATAATATACCAATAGTTTCTGCGTTTTTGTATTTAACGAATTCAACTGGAGCTCTTTTAGAATGGATAGTTTCAAACCCAGAATATAGAGAAGATGATAGAAAAGAAGCTATAGAATTATTGATAACAAACGCTGAAGATGTGTGTAAAAATATGGGTATAATATACATGTTTAGTATAGGTAGAAGTAAACACTTGATGAAAACACATGAAAAATTAGGATGGCAAGTTGATAAAAAACCATCTTATGAAATAATTAAAAACTTATAATATGGCAGTAGTAACAGGAACAGCATTGTTGATAGCGGCGGGAGTAGGAGCGGCGGCTAGTGCATATCAAACATATAAAGCTAGTCAAGCGGCTAAAGGTATGCAAGCTATGTCCGAAGAGCAATTTGAAATAGCCCAAGCTGAAAAACGAAAACAGCAAGCAGAATTAGACAAGCAAAAAGATATCTATAGAAAAATGAAATTTGAAAATCCTTACGCGGAAATGGAAAATCAGTTTGCGGGATTAGAAAACGCTTATGAAGATCTACGTGTAGGTACTCAAGCCGCTGATTTCCAAGTGGAACAAGGTGCGCAACAAAGATCTAATATACTACAAGGCTTACGTGGTGCTGCTGGTGGTTCTGGTATTGCTGCGTTAGCACAATCTTTAGCAAACCAAGGATCTTTGCAAACTAGACAAATAGCTGCTGGCTTAGAGCAACAACAGCTTAGAAATGAAGGGTTGCGAGCGCAAGGTGCTATGTCACTACAACAAATGGAAGCTCAAGGTGCACAAGCTGTTGATATGGCTCAAAGAGGTGGTGAGGCTATGTTACAAGAAGCTGAATCAAGCAGACAAGCAACTTTATTAGGTATGCAATATGGTTCAGCTACTGGCGCTAATTCCGCGGTACAACAAGCAATGTCAAATCAAATGTCATCTATGGCAAACCAAATGCAAATGCACTCTAACGCGGCGTCCACATATATGCAAATGGGTGTGCAAGCCGCTGGTATGTATGGGAAACAAGGTGGGTAATTAATAAAATAAACAAATAATATGGCAAGTTTAATAGGAAAAGCAGATTCAACATTAGTAACAGCAGCGGCAAGAGAAGGTTTGTCAAATGTACCTGGCGATTATAGCAAGCAATTTGGTATAATGGCTGATGCTAATAAAACGTTATTAGGAGGTGTTGAAAAAGCATTTAAACAGTACGAGGCAGATAAAAAAGCAAGTAAGAAAGAATTAGAAGATGCTGTTAAAGACCTTAAAACATATGGAGTAGGAATAGAAAACAATGCGGATTATAACATGTTTAGTGATGAAATGGATGCTCAAGTCGCTATATGGAAGGAAAATGGTGGTTTTCAAAATGACTCTAAAGGATTAAGAGAATGGGAGAGGCAGAACAATAAGATTATGAGCAAGTACAAGAGCAATAGAACTGGTATAATAGAAGCTATGGAAAAGTTTGAGGCTAGTGATTCTTGGATAGATGGATTAGAACCTGGTGATAATAAGTTTCTTACAAGTTTAACAAAATATGCTAAAAATGTAGATGATAAATCAGGGGCACACAACGCGAACGCTACTAATTATATGGCAAATAATACTGGTGCAACAGATGATAAGACGCCAACTGATTTATGGAATCATTTAGGTGCTGAAGAAGGTGAAATGGTAAAATATCTTGATCCAACTACGAATGAATTTACATATATAACTAGTGTTGATGGAGAAGTTATAGCTAAAAAATCTTCTGAATTATCAGGAATGATAGATAAAAAAGCTATAACAACAGAAACAACTATTCAAGGAAGATTAAATACTATAGCCGAAAATCCAACTGGCACTTATACTGACAACGATTCTTTAATGAATCAAAATTGGTTAGAGAGAGTAATAGACGAAGCAGTACAAAAAGGAGAATCTCTTCAGTATTTAATGAATCAAAAGTATGGTGGAATGGAAGAGTCTTTTGCAGATTCTCTTAGAAATGGGAAAGCAGCAATATCAGCTGCTATTATACAAAGTTTAAGTGATTTAGGATATACTGTAAAAGATCAAGCCGAAGGTGAAGAAGGACATGGTGTGTTAGATAAAAATGACTTTATGGCGGGTACTAATTACAATGCTATAGTAAATGAGATTCTAAATGGTGAAGATACATATAAGTTGCGAAGAGATTTATTTATCGATAAATTAGATAATGAAGTTTTTAGACATGAAGCAGAACAAGTTAAAAGAACTAAGGTAGATTTCTATAAAAATAAAATTGAGAAACTAGATGGATCAAATTGGAGTAGTGGTTCGGCTACTAAAGTTTATGAAGATATTTTAACGGGTACAACGTTTATGGAAAAAGATCCTGATACTAAAGAATTGAATACATATTCTTACCATGATGGTCATTGGTACCAAAATTGGAAAGAAGGAGATACTCCAGAAACAGAAGTTGCTTATATAGGTAGCGCAAGTGATCTTGGAGGTATATTTACTAATGATATTCGTTTTAGAGATATAAAAACAACGGTCGCAAAACAACAAAGCCAAACTCCAGAAATTGAAACAGAAACCGATAACGACGGTGTCATACTTCCGAAAAAAGATCCGAAAAAGACAGCGGATCAATTGAAAAAAGCAAAAGAATATATAAAAGGTAAAAAGTATACATATATAAACGAAACTGGCCAAAGAGTACCAATTCCTGATTCTGGTCTTGATGCTACAGGAATGCCTGTAGGACAATGGAAAGATATAAAACCCGTTAAAAAATCACTTGATAAAAAACTACTAGATACTATTGAAGCTAGTGATTTAGAGATAACAGAGGAAAAAACGTATACACAGTCTGGATCACGAACAATATATTACAATTACAAAGGGGATGATATTAACGCCGCTAAGAAAGCTTTAGCAAAAGCTAAGGGTACTACTGGTATAGACAATGCTTTTATTAAGTATGAGAATAATGGTAAACAAATTTCTAAAATAGAATACGAAAAATTAAAAGATAAATCAAATGTTACTTTTAAAGTTCAACTAGGGGTGGTCCAAGGTGAAGTAGATATATCTGACCCGTCTACAGTGGTAACTGATGAGATGGCCGTCGATAAATATACCGGACAAGGAACTTATACTTGGGAAAGTGGAGCTAACTACGTAGGAGAATGGAAAGATGGTGAGAGAAGTGGGCAAGGAACTTATACTTATGCTGATGGAACTATTTATGAAGGAGAATGGAAAGATGGTTCGTCTCACGGACAAGGAACTATTACTTGGTCTGATGGGGATGCGTGGACGGGAGAATTTAAGGATGATGAGATGCACGGAAAAGGAGTTTGGACTTTAGACAGTGAAGAGGAAGTGAGTTGGTATTGGGAAGGTAATGAATTAGATGGTGGTGAGAAAGAATTTTTAGAAAAACAAAAAGGAAGTAAAAAGAAAGAAACTACAAAAGAAGTGGTTACAGCGGAAGTTGAGAATGCAGAGGACCAAGTTACCGGACCAAATAATCCTGATCCAATGTTTGGTAGTCCAAGCACAGATGGAACTCAAATGATGGGTTCAGATGGGGAATGGGTTAAAATAGGTAGCAAAGCGTATTATAAAGATTTAGGTATTAAATCTAAAAAGGGTAAAGATTTTGTAAAAGAAGAGGGTGTGATGAATAAAGTAAGTGAGATTGCTAGTAATCATGGGTTTAATGTAAGAGAACTATTAAACGTTATTCAAAAAGAATCTAATTTTGATCCAGCTGCCGTTAATAAGAAAAGTGGAGCTACTGGTTTAATTCAGTTTTTTGCAGACAGAGGAAAAGACTACAAAACTATAGGTGGTACTCAATATAAAATAGCTGATATTAAAAAGATGCCTATAGTAGAACAATTAGATTTAATTAATAAATACTTTGAAGAAAACCATAAAAACGGGCAACACCCTTATATTACAATAGCTTATCCTAAAGCCCATAACATGAAACTAGACGATATTATAGCAACATCTGATAGTGTTATAGCTAAACAAAATCCAGTTTGGGTAAATGATGATGGTAATGTAACTAAAAGATCAATTATAGAATATGCAGAAGGAGTATAAAATTAATATAATATAATATGCGAGAATATATATTAGGCGAAAAAGTTTTTAGCGAGGCACAACTTCGTAATAAGGCCATAGAAAATAATATGTCGTTAGAAGATCTTCTTGAGATGAATCCAGATATAAAACTCAAAGAAGATCTATCTAATAATATATTTATGCTTGGTGATAAGGAGTTTAGTCATGATCAACTTGATAAAAAAGCTAAGAATAATAATATATCTTTACAACAGCTTTTAGATATTAATCCTGATATAAAAAAAGTACCATCAAAAAAAACATGGGGTGACGTAGGTAAGCAAATTTTATTTGGAAGTGAAGAAGACGATAATACATCTCGACTAATTCCTATTATTGGAGATGTTAGTAATATTAAAAATACTGCTGAAGGCGTAGTAGATTTTTTCAAACAAGTAGCTAGACCCAGTAAAGAAAAGGCTTATACAGAAATAGAAGAAACAGATAGAAAAAAACCATCATACTTTAAAGCACAAGTTGCTTTTAACTTAGCTATACCAGGGATAGGTTATGACAACCCTATTATTAATTGGCTTTCAGAGGGAATATCTAATCAGTATCGATCTGGAGGGTTTGGTGCTGAATCTGGAGAAGAAACACAACCTAGTATAAATGTAAGAGATGCTAATGTGGTTACTTTAGAGAAAGCAGAAGCTATGATTGGCATGGGGAAAGACAAGAAATTCAAAGAACCAACTGACAACATAAGGAGATATCAATCTAGATATGATCAAGTCAATGAAGAGCATGGTGGAACTGTAGCTTTTCTTGTTGCTGCAGTTGAAAATCCATGGTATTTAAGAGATGTTAGTATTCAGTCAATGGCAATGATGGGTTCGGCACTTGCAAATTCTAAAGACGTACAAAAAAACGCTTTGCTAGCTGCTCCAGCAGTTGGTCTTGCTACAAGTAGATTACCAACAAGTAAAAATCCTCTAGGTTTTAGTGTAGGATTTCTGTCAGGATTATTTGGCTCTGTTTCTGGTACTATGGACGCGGGTTTATCTTATGCAGAGTTTGTACAAGAAGGAATGAAGGAAGAAGGATTAGATTACACCCCAGAAAATATGGTGAAGTATTTACAAAACCCTGAAGTCATAACACATAAAGATCCGAATGGACTACCTTGGATGGATATTACAGGCACTAGAGCTGAAATACAAAGAACTAGATCTATTAGACGTGGTTGGGCTATAGGTACTATAGATACCGCTACTGGTATATTCTCTGGTGGTACCGCTAAAGGGATTTTTGCGCCAAAGAGAAAACTTACAACTAGAATAAAAAAAGGTATTAAAGGTACAGGTGGGGCAATTGGTGGTGGCCTTGTTAGTGAAATAGGGGGACAAACGCTTGGTAGCCAAGAATATCATGCTGGAGAAATACTAACTGAAGGATTTGCTGAAAAAGGAATTGCTATGACCGGTATTACTGTTATACCACAATTACTGAAAAAGAAAGGTAAATATAGTATTAGAGGAGAGCGAATGAGTGAGGCTGAGTTTGTAAAACAGGTTAATCAAATGGATAGAACAACATTAGCTATGGCTGATGTTAAAGTTGAAAATGATAACATTATGGAGAATCAAGTTAACTCTATAATACACGATGCTTATTTAGATTCTCAAATTGATGCTTCGATAAAGGATCCAAAACATAGAGAAGAATTAATAAGATTACAAAAAGAATTAAACAAGGCGAATAATAGTTTAAAAAAGGGAAACAAAGATAAATCATCAGCTGTACCTGGTATTAAAGATAAAATATTAGGTATTGAAAAAGAAATTGCAGATATTATAAGTGGATATGAAGGTGCTGTAGATATAGGGCAAACAGAAACAGCTAAAAAAGTAAAAAAAGAAAGAGTTAAAGTATTTTTAAAAGCTACAGAAAAATTCGCTGAAGTATCTAGTGAACAATTAGATTTTGATCCATACGAAGCTTTTGATAGTAATGAGGATTACGTGAGTGCTTATGTTGAAAGATCGATGATGGGAATGGATTTATCTAAAATGTCGCAACAAGAGATTGAAGCTGAGGCAAATAGACTTGCTAACGAAGCAAATAATTCTAATGGTGTTAATGTAATTACCGCTGCTGACGGTAGTACTAAAATTATGATTAACAGGGAGGTTGCTGCTGAATACGGCGCTATGAATGTTGGTTCTCACGAGGTATTACATGGTGTTATGGAGGGCGCTTTAAATCAATTAGAAAATTTAGATATAGAAGATGCTAAAAAACGTAAAGCTGAAGGAAAGAAAGCTATCGCTACTAAAGATACAAGAGTTGGGAAACTAATATCACAGTTCAGAGGGCAAATCAAAACAAATCTTGGTCAAGATGTTGTTGATAAAATTGAAGAATTACTTAGAGCTAAAGATGGTTATAATATGTCAGAAGAACAAATAGCCACTACGTCAGAGTGGTTTAATTTATTATCTGATATTATACAAGATGAAAGAAACAATATTACATACGAAGGTAATAAAGGATTTTGGAATAGCATAAAAGATAATATTGCCGGTATATTTAATGAGCATACACCTTATGAAAAATTAAGTATAGAAACTGGGGAGCAAGCTTTTAACTTTATGAAAGAATATAGTAAAAGCGTTAAAGCGGGTAAACTTAGTGAGAGTATGGTTGCGTTTGCGAAAGGTAAACCACAACCAACAAAAGATAAATCTGATTTTTCTAGAACTAACCCAAGAGCACAACAGTTTTTAGATGCCGAAATAGATAATAAATCACTAGTTGATATAATAAATTCCCAGCAATCAACACAAGAAGATAGATTTGCTGCTGCGGAAGCTATAATAGAGAAAAATTGGCCTGTAATTAGTAATGCTTTAAAGTTTAATCCAACTGGTAACATACCTATGCAAGCGGTAAAGGAAGCTATAAACGAACAAATATTAGGTATATTCCCTCAAGTTACGTTGCAAGATGGAACGAAAATAAGTCGTAATACGCCTTTGTTTAATACGTATAATAAAGAAACTGAAGTGACAACATTTTTAAGTGCCACTTTAAAACCTAGACAACCTGAAATATTCGCTAGAGCTAAAGCTATTGGTGGTATAGAGCAAGTAGGTGTAGATATATCAGAAGCTAAAGATATTAAAGCGCCAGAACCAACAAAACAAAAACCAGGTAAGAAAGTTAGAAAAATAAAGAATTTAAGCGAGGTTAACCTTGATAATAAAGATGTAATATCTCAAACTATTTATAATAAAATAGTTAACCTAATAAAACAAAACCCTAAAAATTTAACTAAGCAATTAAATGCTCTTATAGAAAAAGAGTTTATGAAAGTTGTTAAGAAACAAATGGGTAAAATTTCTAAAAAAGGCAATACGGTTGTTGTAAGCGAAGAATATAAAGCTTATCATGCTTTAAATTATGCAAACCATATAAAAGCTCTTGACGTTAATACTATAAAAAATAATTACAAGACTTTATTTGATATAAAGAAGATAGGTAGAGAAAAAGATAAAAGAGTAAATCCTGAAACTGGTAAAGTAACATATCCTGGTAAAGGTATATATAGTATAGAAACTAATAAAGCTAAATTTACTAAGCATTTTATTGATGGCGGTTATACAACTTTATTAGCAAGACAAAAGAAATTAGCTGAACTTATAGCAGCATCTCTTACTAAAGATGCTGTTAACAAGTTTAAAATAGAAAATTCTAATGATATAAACACTATTGTTGAAGCTGAAATAGATAGTTTCTTAGATACAATGGAAAAGCAAAAGGGAGAAAATAGAACCTTTGACACTGTTAAATTTTCTCGTAGTAAAGTTGAAAAAGGCATGGGTTTACTAATACACGAG
>Ga0098050_1000448_pt1 | contig 14958 bp, 8 predicted proteins | sample 14_taG_FD_77070 | JGI IMG/M metagenome (GOLD analysis project Ga0098050, IMG submission 77070) | Marine viral communities from the Subarctic Pacific Ocean - 14_ETSP_OMZ_AT15311 metaG | ecosystem: Environmental > Aquatic > Marine > Oceanic | place: Pacific Ocean | collected 2015-01-18
GTCTGCACCAATAGATGCGTTTCTTTGTATTGTTAAATCAGCAAACTTAGTAGTACCAGAATTTAAACCAAACATTGTTGATGTTAACGCACTAGCAACTACAGTACTACCAGTTAAAGCAGATCCAGCACCAGCAGTACCAACGGCAAGTAAAACATTAAAACCTTGTTGTGCACCTGTTTGTTTAGTATACTTCCATTTTTGACCAGTAGCTACAGCTGTACTATAGTCTAAAGCTTGCTCATATTTTTCAGAACCAGCCTGTCTACTTTTATGTCTATTTATAGCTTCGTCACTACCAAATAATATAGGGAATGTATCTCCAAAACTAGCAACACTATCCTCAAACATGTCTAGCATTTGTCTAGTTGTATTACTATCTCTATTAGCTATCTCTCTAATTTTTTTAGTATCTTGATCTTGGTTTTCCTTCAACCACATGTTAAGTCTATTACTTTCAGTAGTTACCTTTTGCTTGTAAGATTTTTTATGTAATTGCTCTTGATCTCTTACTTGATTTAAGTATGCTTGATACTCTGCAGCGTTAGGACCAATAGCTTTGTAAATATTATTACCGTTGCTGTCTTTGGTTGTTTCAACTCTAACACCATCTTCAGCTGCTTTTTGAGCTACTTCCTTTGCAAACCTAAAAGTATTCTCCATACTTTTCTTGTATGTTTCTCCAGCTATCTCAGTGTTTCTTTCTATAGTGTTATACTGCTCTTCTAACTGCTTAGCTTCTTGCTGTGCATTAACTCTACCACCATACTTAACTAGAATAGTGTTATTATCTTCTGATAATCTTTTAGAATATTCTGCGTTCCAAACAGCTTCGTTAGCAACATCATTAGCATACTGCATTGATCTATCAAAAATATCATTGTTCTTAGCTTCATCAAATATTGCTTGACCTTCTGGGCTTAATGAGCTTCTAACTTTATCAGAAAACATTTGGTCAAATCTTTTTGATTGCCAGTTTTCAACTTCGCGGTAACCATCTGCTGTGTGATTTAATTCTTTAATAGGATTACTAATAAAAGCTTGTACTTTTTTAAAATCTTCGCTAGACATACCTTGAAAAGCTATTTGCATGTCTTGGCCATACTGCGGAGTTTTAGTGTAAGCATCTTTAGAAGCGCTCATGTCTATTTTTCTACCTAAATCAGTTTGTGCTCTATTTCTAACATTGACTTGCTCTTTTAAATAGTCTTGAGCTTTTTTCATTAACTTACTTTTATCTTCAACAGTAAAATTTTCCCTGTTATTTAAAAAGTCTTCAACACCAGTAACAGTAATATCACCAGTAAGATCCTCGCCGTTTCTTGTTATTTTATAACCTATAGGGGTAGTTTCTATTTTTAAACCTATTTCTTTGTAAGCCTCATTTGCTTCTTGAACATCTTTGTCATCAAATTGTCTTTTACCATCACCAAAACCACCAAACTGACCAAATGAATCCGAGCCAACTAATAAGTTAAAGCCAGGTCCATCTTTGATAAAGGCTTGTTCTTGTTCGTCAGCTCGTTGTTTTATTACTTCTAATTTTGCTATTGATACAGCACTACCATCTAAATCTATATTATCTCTAAAACCAGGCCCAGATATGTTAACTCTGTCACCAAGCGATCCTGTAGCTTGCACAGTTATACTAGAGTTTGGATATGCCTTGTTAAAACTAGCAATAAAATCATCTTCATTTTTCTTAGCCCAAGTTTTAGGTACTTTATCGTTCCAGTCACTTTCAACTGTTAAAGCTGCTAGTTTAGTTTTTTCTTCTTCTTTAACTTTTTCTACTTCTAAGTTTTTTTCTTTTTTCTGATTATTTATAACCGCAAGTTGTTCTGCATTCTTTGTCTCCTCAGCTTTGTACTCATTTTGCTTGTTAGCAACGTACAGCTTTACAGCACCATTAATTTTATCTAAAGGCACACTATCGCTTTTCATTTTAGCAATAGCACCAAGTATTTCCTGCTTGTGGTTATCTCTTAAATTCATTTAATATTATTTAAAGCGTTGTTAAGTACATCTTCATCAGTTACGTTGTATTGTGCTTTTTTAACAGCATTACCGTAACCAGTTTTGTTGTCGTATTGTTTTTGTAAATGATTTGTTATGTACCTTGACATTAGTCCTCTAGTGACGTCTTCTTTGAAAAAGTCGTTGTCTCTATTTGTTAACGCATCTATAATTTTTTCTTTATCTTCTTTAGACATTTTTTTAGCTTCTTCTACACTTAACCTGCCGTCACCATCAGTATCATAAGGGTTTGGACCTACACCTAAACCAACGTCTTTATAAGTTAAGTTGTTTATAGCAGGATATTCAAACATGTCTTGTTTAAAGTTACTTGCAGTGCCAAGCATATCATCATTTATTAATGATACTAGATTAGCTGTTTTTAATATTTTATTTACTTGCAATTGATTTGCATCATAATCAAAACCTCCATATTTTTCACCACCACTACTAACTGCAACGTCAGACAACGCTTGATTCATAACAGCATCTCTAAGTTTTTGTACTTGATTAATGCTAACTACATCTTCTTTGCAATCAGCAAGTTTATTCTGTAACTGTTGTTTAGTGTACCACTTACCATTGTATTCTATTGATCGCACCCACTTACCATCAACATCTTCTATTTTTACAGGTGTATTTGGATCTATAGCAGCTTTAAATAAATTCTGATCATCAGCACTTAAATTTTGTGTAAAGTTAGGCATTTCTTTACCGTCAACACTTTGTGTGTCAAAAGTTTTAGCTATATCTAGTTTTAATTCTATTGCTTGTTCTGTTAAAACTTTTAACTCTTTCATACGAGTACCATTTTTAGCAACACCTTCTTTGTCTTTATCTATTTCGTATTGATTATTTTGTTCAGCAAGATCTTTTATAACCTTATTAAAAGCATCGTAATCGTTATTACCTAACCCTCCACCAGCATCTAAAATAGTAGTAGCTAACTCTTGACCGTCTTTTTTAACTTGTTCTGCTTCGTCTTTTTTACCAACTATTGCTTTACCAACTTTTTCTAATCCTCCAACAACAGCATCACCAACAGTACCACCTGCTGATTTTGTTTTTGCTTTCATTAAGTCCGCTTGGTTAACTAGAGCGTTGCCATCTAGCATTCTTTGCTCTGCGGTCATTTTATTTGGTGATTTAATCATATTATTAATTTTAATTTCTTCCTTGCCAGTTTATATCGCCCATTTTCTCTCCGAAACCGAAACCATTAGTCACTCCTCCTGTTACATAATCTGTAACACCGCCAATAGCATCTGAGTAAGCTGCATTTTTCTCTTGATTAGCTATAGCTGCTTTTCCTTGAGCAGTGGCATAGTCTTGAGCATCCATACCATAAAGCGTGCTAATTTTATCTTTCTCATCTTTTCTCATTTGCACCTCACCTTCAATCTGCTTGTCTTGTATTCTAGCTTCTTCATTAATCATTAATTTTTGATTATTAGCTTCTTGCTCACCAATAGATGCGGCGGATTTTTGAGCAGCTAAAGCGCCTTGGTTAGCCATAGTTTGAGCTAGACCAGCTATACCAGAACTACCTGCAGATCCTTTTAAATTGTTTAATATATTAGCTTGAGACTGTTGTTGTTGTTGAGCTGCAAAATCAGCTTCTTTTTGATTTACAGTAAGGTCTTCATACACATTATCCATGTCCATAAAGGGATTACTAATGTCTAAGTTAGCAAATTGTTCTTTTCTAGCATCCATTTCAGCTTTAGCTTTTTTAGCCTCTTTCTCAGCATCCTTTTTTCTTTTATTAGCTTTTACACCTTTGTAAATACTATGGCCAACCTTGACAGCTGCTACGCCTGCAAGTATAAAACTCATATCTTATTTATTTTGATTAATGTATTCTTCATATTCTTTAAAATCTTTTGCTACAATCTCTTTTTCTAACCACTCTATATCTTGTGAGTTTGTAGGGTTTTTATGTATATTGACAAATATACTTTTTTCGTTTGCACGTATTACTCTTTTTGTTCCTGGTGTTGCTACAACATAACACGGTGCTATATAATCTTCTACGCTATCTTCTGTGACAACAGATATATGTCCAGTTAATAAAAACCAAACATGTAAGTGTTTGTGTATTGCTCCAACAACTACCGATCCTGCATCCATAGACATTTGTCGTACGTATATACCATCTGCAAAAGTATGTTTCAAAGGAAATATCTTTGAGTCGTGATGTGTAACGATGTTAACCTCATCAGCATTATCAACTAGAGCATTTTGAAAATCTAAGATTTTCTTTCTAGTAGATAACTTAATATCTTTATTCATATTACATTTAATTATACTTAAATAATCACACTTTTTTTACGTTATTTACTACTTTCAAACGTATCAGCTGCTACTCCAAACAACTCTGCGTATACAGTTCCAGTGTTTTTTAGTTTAACCTCAGCAAAATAACCTAATAAACTACTTAAATTAGCTTTGTTATCTTTAGCAAAAAATATATAAGCATTTGATGGTGGTACACTTAAGTTGTTATTAATAGTTATAGTAGGATTAGCGTTGGTACCTGTTATAGAACTTATTGGTCCTATGGAAACTATGTTGGATTGTGATGCAACGGAGAAACCACCAGAGCTAGAAGTCGGTACATAGTAAGCAAAATCACCAACCTGGCAAGACGCGTTTAAAGGATTAATAAATGTTAGTGATACTGGCATATTATGTTATTGTTAAAAAGTTAGGTTTTAATGTTATGTTACCATTAGGCACAGTGGCACTACCTTTTCTACCGTAAGAAGTTATAGCTATTGTACCTGTTACAGTTGCTTGTGTACCAGCTTCATTTACTAAAGTTGCACTTTCAAGAAATATATAACTGTAATCAGATTCTATAACTACAGAAGATCCTTGTGGAACTAGAGCTGTTGTTGCCTTACTTATACCAATAACTTTTGTAACTGTGTTCACCGATGTTACTATAGAACCATCTGGAATAAAACCTTGACCAGTGTCATTTTGAAGAACATGACCAACCTTAATACCAGTTACTCTTGTTAAAGTTAAGTTTTGAGTTCCAGAAGCCATATCGCTAGCTGTTTTGTATACACCTCCAGCTCCATCAAGCATATCCCCATTAGCGTCACCTTTCTTGGTTAATCCACCGGTTTGTTTAGCAAACGTAAGCTCTACAGCATAAGTTTTAACATTAGTAGATGATAACTGAGTTAACTCTTTAGCACTAGGTATGACTGTTGAACCTGATGTAGTAACAACACCATCATCAAAAGTTTCAGTACCACCAGTTAATGTTATAGTTCCAGTTTCTACTAGCACTTCAAATGTCTGCTCGTTGACAGCGTCAGGTACGTTAGACTGTAAAGCTAGGTTTGTGCCAGATCCACTATTTCCATTTGAAAGTATTATACTGTAAGTTCCTCCAGCATTAGTTTCGTTAGAATCAATAGGTATATATAAAGTTTGCTGATACACAGAGCTAACAGCAAGATCAGCAGCTGTAACCTCAAAGCTACCAACGTTTGTTGTATTTGAAAATTCCCATGCTCCAGAAGTGAAATTATATGTTCCAGTTAAAGCTGTATTACCTGAGTTATTTTTACCGACCTGCAGTCTATAGTGACCAACACTGTTTGTTGTAATTGGTATAACCTGTTGTCCACCGGCAAAAACTTGACCTAACATTCCTACAGATGTAACTCTAGGTGTAGAGTTTGGCACAGCAACAGCATTGTGAGTAAATCTTATATCATGTAATAGTGAATCAAAATCCGCTGGATCACTTCCAGCTGGTGGAGTGTAATACACTTCTATATTACTAGACTGTATATTACTCTGCAAACCTGATGTAGTGTAATTGTTGTTTGTAACAACCCAAGAATAATTAGAACTATAATTTATATTTTGAGGTAAAGGGTACCAAACAACCTCAACTCCATCATTAGATCCAGATATCGGCTCTAAATGATAATCTGCATCAGCTGTAACAGTATAACTAGCCACTAATGTAGTTGCGCCATCAGGCACTACACCAGTATGTTTGTCTGTAAAAAAGTTAGGGTTTGAACCACCAGCGTAACCATTATCAGCAGTTCTAGTCATGTTTGCTACAGTTCCTCTTGTTACGACTATATGATCTGGGTTTGTTGCTCCTTCACCAGTTGTAGTTGGCGCGTCTAAAAAGCTAAGTCTAAATAAACTAGTTCTATTAGGTGCTCCTTGTACTATAGGTGCGGTTACAGATCCACTATAATCAACATCTACAAATAAATTTGTATTAGCACTAGGCATAGTAAAAGAGTTGTAATATATCTGTACATTCACCGTATTACCAGCATCACCAGCTATACCATTGTTTGTTAATTCTACTTTGCTAATGTTAGTATCTGCGTTCCAACCACTAGCTGCAGTGTGAACATAAACTGTTGAGTTACCAGAACCAGTAGTTGTAGCTGTACCACCAGGCACTGTAAAATCAGCTGCATCTAAATTTAACCCAGAGTATTGTAATACATTTTGAGAGTTTAAAACGTTATTAGTGATAGTTGCATATACTTGCCCAACGCCAGTAGGTACACCTTCTGTCATTACTATCGTAGGTCCATCTAAAAATGCAAAGTCACTTGAGTCAGCTGTTGTGTCCCAATTAGTACCAGTAGAAGATTGAGATCTAACTGCTACAGTTAAGTTGTAAGTATTTGAAGTAGAACCACTACTTGATTTTGCATCGTAAACACCAATACCTTGAACACTAAACTCTTTAGGATCTAAGTTTGATAAATCAGATGCAACGCCTTTTACAGTTGCGAACCACTTTCCTTCTTTATTTTTAAACTCAATATTCTCAGCTTCTTGTAAATCAGTGTTCATTGTTTCAACATACCAACCTTGTTTGTTGTTTAAGTTGTAATACTGATTATCTGTCAACTCCTGAGTTATTCTTGCTTGTGTACCTTCATAATTTAAAGCCCCAAAGCTTTTAACAGAACTAGGATTGTCGTTAAATAATAATGTTATATCAGAATAGTATTGTTGGTTGTAAAAATTATTAGCAACATTGTTTGTGTGGTGTTGCCACATGCTACCATATCTAAACGTGTAGTACTCATTATTTAAACTAACACCAAACTCTAAACCATCAAAATCTTTAAAACTACTCCAACCTCCAGACTTCTCGCTATACGAAACTGTTTTAGTTATAGGTCTTAATTGGAACTTGTGTATCTTCACACAAGTAGTTAGGTTGTATTCACTTTTCTTATCGTCATAACTACCAATAACATAATCTAAGTCTTTTAAATTATCATTAAAATAATCCTTCATACCAGTGTCAGATATAACTGTTATTGATGCTTGACCCGATAGTTTTAACACTTGGTTTCTAGCTTGATCACACCAGTATATAGCTTCAGGAGTTATAGCAACAGACTCTGGGTTTGTTGATATACCGTATTCACCTTGTATTGGTGTTGCTGATCCAAGAACTACAGTTGATGATAGTATGTTAGAACTTCCATCAGCATTAAACAACGCATCTTTATTTGTTTGTATGCTTAAAATTTTATCCTCACAAAAAGCTAAAGTGTTTGTATTTCTAGCTATCATATGTTGAATACTACCATAACTAGGATTCAAATCTTTTGTTATAGCTTCTGCTTGTATAAACTGGTTTAAATCATTAACACCGCTTATTGAGTTGAAAACTCCAGAGTGTATAAAACCATTAGACCTGTGTTCTTCTTGGTATCTCTCTGCTAAAACTGTAGATGCTTTAACACCGTTAGCTATAGTTGATTGATTATAATCATCTCTTATTCTGTCTGATTCTATACCATTACCAAACTGAAAGCAATTAGACCAACCCAACTTCATTGGAGAAAAATGAGGAGCTCTCCATGGTTGCATTCCATTTGATACTACATTTTGTGGAAAGTTACCAGTAACAAGGTCAACATAAACATCACCAGCAACGTGTTTGTTGTTAGTGTTGTTAATACCAATGTATATTGGTATTTGAGAACCATCATACCTATCAATAAATATAAAGCTATCATGCTCTAGATCATCGGTTAATCCCATACTGCCATCTAAGGTGTTGTAGACAGTTATTCTAGTTATATCTTCATTGTCTGTTGAGTTTACTGCTAATATTTTATAAGTAACATCTTCACCTGTTAAATCAACTGGTAATGTTGAGGTTCCTTTATGAAAAACACCACTACCATTTCTAGCTTTAAATGTCGATCCAATAGGTATTAATAGCTCATTATTTTCTGCAGTAACTTTTAATGGCATAGCCATAGATGCTTCATAGTATATATCAAGTCCAACATCTTCTTTTGGTTCTGTTTCCCAAACAGCTGGATTTTCAGTAGCTAGTTCAGATCCACCAGACTCACTTACGTAGTCAGCTTGTAATATATCTAGTGGTGTTGTAGAACTACAATCATGCTTCATTAAACTTAGCACGTCAAAAGCATTAGGATCCATAGCCCCACCACCATCATTTCTTTCAAAGTTTATATTAAAAGCTGTACTCTTAGCTTGAACATCATTTGATTTAGCTGAGTTTGTACCACTTTTAGAATAGTTATAACTTTGTTGTACTCCACCAACTGATATAACCCTATATACAGTTTGATTTGGATCCTCTCTAAATCTAAATAACGTCCCTACTGTTCTCATTGTAGTGTAAAACCTTCTAACCCAACCTGTAGCGCTATGGTGTTGTCTCCATTTTGGAAAACCTAAATACATTTTACTATAACTACTGTAATGTTTTAAAACACCGTTACCATCACCAATACCACCTAAGTGAGACGAGTGAACACCGTTAGCTTCATTGTGATTAACATGTCCAGTAGGACTTCTCCAGTTATACTTGTACCATTCGATACCATCAAGATAAACTTTGCTTTGTCCATGTGCACATAAGTTTTTCCACCAATCCTGAAGTCTTTGGTGTGATTTAAAAGTTCCAAAAGACTCACCATCTTGGTTTGTTGATGTTAGTGAATTTACGTTTGTTCCAGCAAAAGCATTTTCATTAAAATCTAAACCCGCATAAGGACCAGTTGTTGTTGGGTGGTATTGGGTTGAACCCCCTGAATTTGAAGATTGAGCACCGATAAGAAGTCTTAGATCAAAGCTATCTATAAGAGTCATGCTTTGAGTAGCATCTAAATCTACCATTATAGAGTTTTGTAGTAGCAAGTCTTTATATACTTTAACAAAAAACCTACCATCAAACTCTGGTCTATTATGTATAATATCTTCTCTAATCTCTATCTTGTAGTTAATAGTACCACTAAGTAAATTGGTCATATCAGCGTTTTCAAAAGTGCTAGCAACCCTAACAGAGAAGTTAGGACTTGTTGCTCCAATTTTTTTAATACTAACTATACTTTGCCAATCAGTAGTTGCGGTTTGAGTTCCAGAGCTACCTATTATCCTTGCAAAACCTTTACCACTACTAACTTTAGACCACACTTCTTCCATAAACTTATCACCAAAAGTAGCCTTGAAATCATTATTAGAAATAAGGAAGTTAACATTAGTAGCTAGTACCGAACCAGTCTGTTGAGTTGTAAGAGCGCTACCGTGTGATATTTTTTTACTTTTTATGTAGTCTGGAGCCTCGTTTTCTATTGCTAGTATTTTATACCTAGCTTTTTCTCTAACAGGTGTTATATCGTCGTGGCGCTTTTTAAGTATTAAATGTGTATCGATGTCTACTTTATTTCTTTCAGACGAAGGGAATGAAATCCAAACGTTACCATCTTCTGCATCATACCAACGATCCATTACTAAATTGTAATACTCGTTAGAAGTTTCTTTTATATAGTATTTGTAATACTGTGCCCAAGCTGGTATAGAAGTACCACCATAATCTAAACCTACTTTTATTCTGTTGTTTCTGTACGATAGTTTCTTGTCTACAACAACACTACTGCTTTTCTTAGGTGCTTGAACAGGTGTTTCTCTACCATACTCATCAGAAAACACAATACCTACTTGGTATGTTCTCATTGTTTTTACAGATCTTTCACCTCTACCACCTTCTTGTAAATAGTTTTCTCCATACCCAGAATCCATACTAACAGTTAAATTTACATCACCTTCTATGTCGTAACCTTGTTTATAGTTACCAAAAACTAATCTATTACCTGTTATAGCTAGTGTTGCCGCGGATTTAGGCACGTTATCCCAAGGTCTTAGTATTTGGTTGGAAGGAACAACAGCGTGTATCATTTCTGATGTTAAAACATACTCACCACGGTTGTAGTTAGACTGAGCTCTATTAGGCCACTCTGGGTGTTCGTTCTCTCTAGTTATAGTTTTTACAGTGTAAACATTTGGACTAGTCTCTTCTTTGTATAGTAGGTCTACAGCTACAACATCAGATGGGAATAAATCAAATTCGTGGAAATAATCTTTTAGCTTTATAGATTTAGCTCTATTGGTCATACCTAAGTTGACACCTTTTTTAGCTATGTAATCAAATGCACCTGGTAAAAAAGCTACATTAGTCCAAGGAGCAAACGTAGAGTATTCACCGTCAACATATCTCCATCGGTAAGAAAATCTTGGAAACTTAAATTCAAATAGTGCATTTTCAGTTTCTAATCTACCTTGCCAAACTTCAGGCACCGTGTTAACATTTGTAGCTACACTATCTACTGAGAAATTATAAGGACCGGTACTACCTCCGTTTTGTGGCATACCACCAGGACCACTTGTAACAGTAAGTCTAACAAGAGCATCTGTTGAGTCTAAAACATTAGCTGGTTCTTGTAAGTCATTAGTAAATATAACTACATCTCCTTTTCTAAGATCTACTGGTGAAGTAAATACTAATCCATTAACCGCTGTACCAGCATCGTATGGATCGCCACTACCACCATTTTCTCTCCAAACTATAGTAGAAGACAGTACTCCAAACGTAGCGTTAGGTGTTAGTGCATTACCACTACTATTAACAGGAACTCTCTCTATAGGAGTTTCTGACATTTCTAGTTTTAAAGGTGCTTTAGGATATTTTTTAACTACTGTTATATGATCTTTCTCAAGGTAAACAGGTTCATAATCGTTTTGTTTTAGTGCAACCTCATAACCAGTTGATGGTCGTTCTATAACTAGTCTAGTGTGAAAGTCTTGATTGTTTGTATAGCCAGTTGTATTTCTTTTTTGTTGGTTACTTTGGTTTGTAGCGTGAGTTTTTGTTTGAGTTGGATCATGACCAACTACTCTAGCTATACCACCAGTACCTAACAAACTTCTTTTTATATTTATTTTTTTAGGTTCTGTAACATTATCTGTCCAAAATAACAATCCGTCTATGTGATCTATGGATGTTATTTTATCATAAGGGTTAAACTCTAAAACTCTATCACTTCTGAATATAATTTGTTGACCTGAGTTCATATATATAGGCGACGATAAAAATATTTTCCAAGACGATGTAGCTTTAACTATATCAGTTACTTTTACATTGTGATGTTCACCTACATAATAAGTGCCATTGTTACCTACTGTTTGACCAACTATTGTTTTAGAACTTCCACTAGAGTTTGTAAATGATCCTGTTATTTTCATACCAACTCTTATGCCGGTTTTATTTATAGTAGTTGAAGCACCAAGTGGTACCTCAATATAAGAAGCACCACTCTGCGCATTAGCACTTGCGTTTACTTTAATTTTAAATATATCTGTAATTACATACTTACTTAGTTGTGTTACAGTGTCGTACTCTATTACAAAATCTTTGTATATTAAAGGTTGAAAACCTTGTAACCCAGGGTGACCTTGACTAGAGACAAGGTAGTATATTAAATCAGACTCCGGCAATTTGTAAACACCGACACAAGTAGAGTAGTCAGAAAGCACAACATTAGGAGTTACCTCTGTGTTACCTAGCAGCGTTTGAACTGACCCAACATCACTACCATCAGACGAAGACACCTGTATATTGTTAGCATCACGATATGTACCGTCTTTAACTAGACGTTCATCGCTATCTTTGTTCATCTGCCCTCTACCAAAATTTCTCTTTAATTCTGCCATGTGTTATTTTAGTGTTTAATCCATTTAGATTTACCTCTTAGTATCTGAGTAACCTCTTCTAATCTTATATTTGATAATCTTATTTTAGCTTTTCTAGTTTCAGCAAACTTTTCTTTTTTCAAAGTTGGCAGCATACCTTGTGGTTGTTTTGCTCTTGCTTGTAAACAGCCATATAATATATGTTTTATCATTGCCTCTTGAGCAAACTTGTGAACAATCATATCTTGTTCAGTGTGTATCTCCGTGTTGTAAGGAGAGCTTGAATGTACGCCAGACTGTAGAGTAGCTACACCATCGCTTATGTACTTTAAAGTTATAACTCTTCCTGTTAAGTTACCAGAAAAATGTATTCTACCTTTTAAATAGTCTATGTAAAAAGATCCATGCGCATGCATGTGTCTAGGTTCTGCTCCAAATCTTTGACCTTCTTGTAGGTCATATATATCGTATTGATCAGCATCATTTATGTTTGGCGTTGCAACTCCAGTTGGTGCACTTAAAACTCCAGTGTTAACCGTGTTACCATGATAATCAAACCAAGTGTTAGAATCACTAGCATGTGTAGCAGCTCCATTGCTATCAAACTCTATGTCATATTCGCTGTCTTGTTGGTAAGGTGTTGGGTTACTAGTTACTATAGCTGGCATTAAAGTTCTTTCTATACCATCATCACCTTTATAAGTTAATTTAGTATAACCAACAAAATCTATAGGTAAAGCCATTAATAGCGAAGGTGGTATTTCAATTTCTTTAGATTTAACTGATCTAAAGGTATCAAAGCTTAACTCCTGCATTGATCTATAAGCATGGTATGATACATCTGACTTTCTAACACCTTGTAGTATTTGACCTTCTTGACAGTAAGAAGCTAACACGTCATTTATAACATCATCAATTTTCATAAACTGATAATTACCATATTGGCCGTCATCACCATTTAATTGACCTCCATTTTGTCCTTCGTAATATTGTTGCTCTGTTAATGTTATTAAGTTATTTGGCATGTCTTGTTATTTTGTTTCGTTACTGTTTTGTGTTTCTTCGTTAGAAGCTATTTGAACTAAACCAGCTTTGTTAAGTGTAATACCAGCCATTTCTAATATTTTTATAACTAAGTTAGTTTCTTCAGATCTATGTAGAGTAAAATGCACGGAGTTAGTATTGTCATACAATGCTTTTTCATTTACAACTACGTAAGCCCATTTAACAGTTGCGGGTACTGTAGCTACAACCTCTACTTTCAAGCCGGATGTAAGTGGTGTTTTACCTGTGCTCTCTCTATATAAAGAAAAAGTACCATCTGTGTTCTCTGTGTAATAAAAATTTTCTTGATTGTTAGTGTGCCATCTTGAGTTTGTTTTAGCAACATATAATTCTTTTATATGATCTAAATCGTAGTAATCGATAAGTTGTAGTGGAATACTAGAACCTCCTGCACCAGTGTAATACATTCTACCGGTTCTGTATATGGTTGATGTTGTGAGTGATGGTAGACTAAAGCTACCATTTGTAGAGTTATACGTTAAAGCAACGTCTGCTCCTTTATGTATACTTATTTTTTCTCTAAGGATATTAACAGCGTCTCCAAAGTCTGGTTCCAATGGGTTGTTTGACCCTGGTTTGTTTTGTTCTTGGTCTCCTCTTTTACTAAGATTTACCATACCAGCTAAGTCGTAGAAATATTGTTCAAATATATCTAGTTGCGCTTGGTTGGCAAACAAGTTAAATTCTTGTGGAGTAATATAACCTCTCTGCTCTTTATTTGCTAGAGCTAGTACTCTTTGATAAACCGTATCTATACTTATCTCTTTGTTGTTTGCCATTTATTATTTGTTTAAATAATGTAACCACCCTATATAAGGGTGATTACATAATATTGTTTTACTTTAATTGTTTTTCAACTGAAGTTAACACTTCCATGCCTTCATCAGTTTTAAACCATGATGCTAAAGCAGAATATGGATGCTCGTCAAAAGGAACATTCAATAATTTTCTACCATTAGAAGCCCAAGTAAAAGTTCTTTGATCGTGTGATAAGTTGATAATTCCATTTTCAACAGATTTTATACCTATGTTTCTAATGTGAATGTTTTCATCTTTCATTAAATCTAAGAATAACATTGGGTTTTTCTTAGCAAATACAAGTAAATCTCTTTTAAGTTCCTTAGAACTCATCTTAGTAACGCTAGAACCTAATTCTACACGCATAATTGCTTCTGCCATATCTATATCTACAGATCTAGCTGCTATTAAAGCGTCTATTTCAAATTCCATGCTAGCTAATTCGTTTTCAGCTCTTACTTGTGGTTGTATTTCATAATAAAGAGTATCTTTTTTAGGGTGGTAAATACTTAAATACTTTTGTAGTGTTACCTCGTTTTTAGGTACAGCTAATATACCGTTTCTAAATATAATGTGTCCAACCAATTGATCTCCTTTCATTTCATCTACAAAAACTGTTCTTTGGTTTTTACAATATTTAATCTCTCTTTCGTAACCTTTCTCTTCGTCAAAGAAATATAAACCTCTAGCTTTTATAGTATATGTTAACGGTGTTCTATTGTCTCGTAGTCTGTAAACTCTATCTTTTACTTCCCACCCGTCAATTATTCGTTTTTTTGGTTCTTGTCTTTTTGGTTGTTTAACAACCGGTGGTGCTTCCATTACTGGAGTTTCTACAGCCACCTCTTTTTTTGTTTCTTGTTTTTTTGCCATAATAATATATAATATAAGTTAATAAAAAATAAAAGGACCGAGGCCGAAGCCCCGGTTCTTTTAAAATAATAATGATTAAGCGTTCATTAATAAGAAGTTATTAGCTCCTTGAACAACTAAACATCTTTCAGATAAGAAGTGCATCTCCATTGCATCTAAATCAGAAGTAGTAGCACCAAC
>Ga0098050_1000450_pt1 | contig 14935 bp, 20 predicted proteins | sample 14_taG_FD_77070 | JGI IMG/M metagenome (GOLD analysis project Ga0098050, IMG submission 77070) | Marine viral communities from the Subarctic Pacific Ocean - 14_ETSP_OMZ_AT15311 metaG | ecosystem: Environmental > Aquatic > Marine > Oceanic | place: Pacific Ocean | collected 2015-01-18
AAACCAATCGAGTTCCAGCATTCAAAGCAGATCCGCTGGGCAGCAGAAAAACTCTGTGGCACAAAGCAGTTGAATCGGATTCGCCTGTCAGATTTTGCCGAAAAAATAAATGGGTTAAGCAAGCCCATCGGCAAGTTTAAGGCAAAACTATTTATTCAAAACCAAACTGTCATTCAGCAGGGGGATGAATATCAGAAAGCAGCAGGAACTTTTAACAGGACTTTGCGGAATTTTAAATCCTTGCTGAAACCTGAACTGGCAGAAACCTGCTATTCAGATCTTGAGCTGGATCATTCTGCAATCGCAACTATTCGAAATGCAAAACTAAAGAAGCTGGAACACAAGCGATTTAAGGCAGCAGACAAGGACATCATGCAAAAACTAGACCTACACTATAATGACACAGACAGTTTCACACGCATTACAAAACAACGCATGCACTGGAATATTTACGTGCGCTATTGGCTTGCCAGATGCTGTGGGCTTCGCAAGTCAGAGATTATCAACTCTCGTCATGAGTGGTTGGTCAAACAAGATGATCAGTGGTTCATAAACGTGACTCATACGTCTCTCTGGCAGACTGATGAAGCAAGGCTTGAAGGGTGGAGCAGCAAGTCAAGCAATTCCAGGATGGTTCCGATTCCTAATTGGCTTGCAGCAAAGATCAGAAGTGAAAAGGAAACTGATCGACCTGACGAACCCATCTTGCACATCAAGGGATCTTGCAAGACCCACTCAGGATTTGATGAAGCATACAGACGGGAATGGAGGAATGCTTTAGACAAAGTTGGTGCAGATGTGGAATCGTTTAAAAAACCCACACACCACCTCAGAGGAGAGTTTGTGACCAGTGTGGCACACCTTACCGGATCAGTTGTGACCGCACAGGCATACGCAGGTCACTCTGATCCACTAACAACATCTCGACATTATTTTGATCCAACCAGGGTTAAGAAAAATGTAGTAATCGATCCCCTAGGACAGTCTTTGTCCTAGCGAATGAAGTATAAAACGTTGACAACCCAGAGGGTGTATTGTCACATGTGGGAGCAACCAAACCATAGACAATAACAAAATGCCGTCAAAACGAGATCCAAATAAAAAAATTGTAACATTGTGGCTTGAAAAGGGAAATGCCTCCGAACTTAAAAAACTAGCGGAAAAACGAGGCGTTCCAGTATCCGATTTAATTCAGGAAGCAATCCAGAACCAATGCGAATTATGGGGCATCGACTACAATGACTATGTCGAATCTAAATATAGCAACAGAAACGAAAAGAAAGAAACTTAGAAAATATGAATAGGGACAGGGAGGTAGAACAAGGGAGGGACGAGCTACAGGGGGTTCGCGAATTGAGCCAACAGAGAGCTAACAGGTCGGTTAAAACAATTAATCTCAGAACAATAAGCATTGAGAGATACATTATCGCTATTCTAGGTCTGGCTGTAATTTCTCTTTCGATACAGGTTTGCGACTTGAGGGAATCGATGAAAGCAAATCACGCACTTACTACGGTTGCGGAAAAAAACGTTCAGCCGAACCATAAATGTTTGTCAGTCTTAAAGGACATACTTTCCGAAATTAAAGATCACAATATTTAAAACAAAGGCATGATCCCCTGAAGGACATGCTGTTTTTTTTAAAAAGGGTGTATTGCATCCATAAGGTGTATGGCACCCATAACAACTATGGAAAAAGAACATTACACAGCAGTTCGAATGACTGCACCACAAAGGCGAGATCTCGAAAGAGTTTCCGGTCGCATACTTCACTCACTGAGTGAGACATCACGCTTACTCCTGACCTATGCCATCGACAAGGTTAAGGATGATCCCTACATGCTGCTCGATTATGCCTCCAAAAATAAACAGCAGAAATAAGGGCAAACGAGGTGAACTTGAATGGAGCAAGGTTCTGATTGCTGAAGGTTTTCACGCCTTTAGAGGGGCGCAACACTCTGGGAAAAATCACTTCACTGGTGAATCTGCGCCTGATGTTATCTGCCCAGATCTACTGATCCATTACGAGGTCAAACGTGTTGAAAAGCTGAACCTCCAGGATGCTTTATCTCAATCTCAACGAGACTCAAACGAAGATGAAATTAGCGCAGTTGCACACCGTAAAAACAATTGTAGTTGGATGGTGACAACTAGCGCACAAGACCACTTTCGACTAGTTCGTGAATCGAGCTTTGTCGTAGCGAAAAAAGAAAAAAACGAAAACAAAAAGAAAGAATAAAAATATGGTAATGATCCCAACAACAGACAGACATGATCTCCCTAAAGAGGGATGGCACAACGCAAAAATAGTTGATGTATACGAATACTCACAATGGGAGGACGGTAATGGTAAGCAGATTAAAGATGCTGATATTGACGGTTATTCTGGACCTAAAAGTTACAGAAAAAAATTAAAGATAGTATTTGAGGTTGATGAACTAGGTGAGAGTGGGTTGAAAATTCAGGTTAAATCTAAACCGTTCAACCACACACTAAAGCCAGGTTCATCACTGAGACCATTCATTGACATGATCGACGATAAAATTTTGCAAAAAAATGAAAATTTTACTGAACACCTTATTTTGGGGAAATTGGTGAAAATTAAACTCGATCACTACAAGGCAACTACCGGCATCGTTTACCCAAACATCAAACAGATTGTCGAAGCGGAACCAAAGGTCACTGAAGAAGATATCCCAGCATTTGACAGAGGTTAATTATGGCTACTATACCGCAAACCAATAGCAATTCATCCGGTGACGGTGATCATTATTACACTGCTCAAGGTGATCCTGCATACGGTGCAGGAATTCGATTAGCCAGACAGCAGCACTTACTTCCATCTCCTTCGACAATCCTGAAGGTGATGAGCAAGCCAGGACTGTCCATTTGGATTCAGAATCAATTGATCGAAACTGCGCTTGATACGATTGATGAAATCAGGAGTCAATACACCGATCGCAAAGATCAAATTAAGGCGATTGCTGATGCCAACAAGGAGAAAGGCAGAGGTCCAATGGATCTGGGTACGCTGATCCACAGCAAGGCCGAACGAATCCTTGAGGGTGAAAATGCTGAAACAGGTGATGTGTATGGTGTTGGAATATCTGACTACGTTACGCAACACATTGTAAGGACTCGATGGTGCGAACGATCGGTTACGCACATCGGTGAGCGAATCGCATTTGCAGGTCGAGTCGATGCACTTGTGGAGCATCAATCATGCGGATTGTCTGTGCTAGACTGGAAGTCTTCCAAAGTCAAAAGAGGCAAAACAGGCAACCCTAATCCCGTATGGTATGATGCGTATATCGTCCAGCTATCTGCATACTCATATGCTATTGACGGTCAACCTCAACCCATATCTGTCGCAATAGATACCAGGCCCGAACATGAAGGTGGAATCTATGAAAAAATATGGGACAAAGAGGAAATTGAGAGAGGTTGGAAAATTTTCAACCTGCTTTACCGCTTATGGTGTGAGGACAGGAAATATTGGCCCCACCAGCATTATCTGAACCGTTAACCAACAATCCACAGGTTCAGCGATGAGCCTGTGGGCTTTTTCTATGCTCTACGAATCACAGCAAGATTTAAAAAATCAGCGACAAGCCCAACAAGTGGTTGAGGAGATGTTTGGTTGGGACATTGAGGAACTCAACATTCGATATCACGCAGATTGGATCGCATACGTCGATAAGAAACCGCATGCGCTAATTGAGTATAAAAGACGGCATTGTGAGCATGACGCATACGATACAGTTTTTCTTGATGTCCAAAAATACGTTGAATGCAAAAAATACGCAGATGCCCTGGATATCCCCTTTTACTACCTGCAAGAGTGGGACGATAAATACGGAATCACTCAACCCAAAATGACAGATGCAATCCGCAGTAAAATTGCCATCGCAGGATCATCAAGGCGCGATGATGTGAATGACTTTTATCTCATGATGCATCTGCCACTGAAACGCTTCACCTTAAAGAGCAAATGAGACCTCGTATTTGGATGAAGGGGATCACACAGGAGATCCTAGAAGAGCGGATTGAGCAGATTAAGGATCCACAGATACGTCAACAGGTAGCGTGTTTGGTTTGGTATGACTTTATGGGCGAGCGATTGGTAGCAGACATCTCAGCCAGAGAGAGAGGCTATTTTGAACCCTACCTCAACGCCCCTCCTGTCTATCTAAGCGAAGAACAAGTCATTCCTGGATTACGCTGGGTAGGTTATCCGAAGGAGACCGCACGACTAAGGGCAAGGAGGCTGGAGTGAAGACTAATATTTTTGACCTGATCGGAATATACTGGCAATGCCAGAAGCATTTCGGACTTAGTAATGGTGCAGCATCTCTCTATTTTTACTTGCTCTACAAGATGAACGATGCCCGATGGCCTGACACTTTGGGTATCTCATCTCTGGAGATTGGTGGTGTGTTGGGAATATCTAAACCAACCCTTTTAAAATTCAAGGATGAGCTATCATCTACAGGTCTCATTGAGTGCCAGTTTGTGACTGGAAAGATCAGGCAGAACTACTCACTTAGGAACCCGAAATTGATGTTCGATGGAGTCAGTTTTGATCGAGATAGTAAAGTAGATAGTAAAGTAGATAGTAAAGTAGATAGTAAAGTAGATAGTAAAGATTCTTTACCATCATATATATATAAGACAAATACCAAAGACAAAGACATCCCTATAGTCCCTTCAGGGACCAGAGAGAGACAATCTCATGCGAATGCTGAGAGAATTTACCAGGCGTACCCTCGCAAGGTAGCGAAGCCTACAGCACTGAAAGCCATTCAAAAACAGATCACCAAATACGGATTCGATGATGTGATGTCCAAAACGGAACTATTCGCCAAAGCAACTCAAGGCGAGGATCTGAAGTTCATCCCCCATCCAGCGACATTCTACAATCAGGAACGCTTCAATGATGATCCTGACACCTGGAGTAGCAGTGCAAGCAACTCAGGAGCTCCATCCAAAGGAGTCTCAGACGCTCAGAAGCTGATGATCATGCAGGACCAGCAGAAGACGCTGAAGCAGGAGATGGTGACCTATCGCAACAGGCACCTGTCGCAATGCGCTATGACCAGCAGTTGGGATCAGGGATCGAAGCCAAAGTATGATGAGATGGCAGCAATGATGAAAAAGCTGAAGGAAAAGATCAATGAACTGCTATGATACCGAAAGCCATAGTTCGATCCCTAAAGGGTGCTTCTGCTTACAGGGTGTATGTTACCCTCTACGGTATGGAAAACCCAGCAGGAGCGAGATTAGGACGCTTAAAACCCCTGCCAGATGATAACTACACCTTTGATAATGAAAAAGACGCAGAAGAAGCAGCAATCAGACTCCAAAAATACCTCGACGAGCACCACCAACCTCGCCCCAAAAGGAGAAGAAAGCGCAGATGATGTCGGATCTAAAAAGAACCTTTTAGAAAAGACAGAAGAGTATGAGTTCAAATCACCGCTTAAAGGCGCAGGATCTACACTCAGCGACAAAGCATACAATCAGGTGTGCAAGGATTTAATCGAGGGTTACAGCCTCACTGCTGTGGCACAACGCAACTGCTTAGGTAGGCAGAGCGTAGTCAACATCAAGGAGAACATCAGGGACCGCATACCGAACTGGAAGCAGTCAACCAGCAGAAAGATGGGAGATTTGATCACTAGAATGATGGATTCGCTAGAAGATGATCTGATCAATGGGAGGCTTAACCCTGATAGGAAATCCATTCACATAGGTATACTCGCACAAAGAAAGGGAGAGATCGACGGTGACAAGAACATCACCATCACGCACCGCAAGGAGCCCAGCGACAATGACTTCCATCAGAAGATGGATGCCTACCTTGATTCACTGAAGAACGTCACAGGAGCTCCGCAACAGACTGATGGTCTTGTGCAGAGCGACCATAAGCCACTGATAATCAACGATGTGACTGAGGATTGCACAGATTCTGCACAGAAAGGGGTGGAGGGGGATCGGGAAGTTTCCGAACCTGAACATACCGAAACGGATTCCCGCTCACAGAAAAATTCCACCAAAAGGACCGAATGAAAACCTACGTGCAAAGAATTAAGGAGATCTGTGCGGATGAATACGGGATCACAGTTGAGGACATTGAAGCACACTCCAGGCATCGAACTCACACGCTCGCCAGATGGACTGCAATGGAGCTAGTGAATCGATACACCCCTTTAGGTCACACCGAAATCGCAAGGATGTTTAACCGATACTCAGGGAGTCTCACATACCCGATACAGGAGGCTAGACACCTGCTGAAGACCAACAAGGCTTTTAACCGCACACATAAACTAATAACCGAACGAATAGAAGAAAGTGAATAAAATGACAGAACCAATAGTAAAGATCGAACTCTGGACACCTGAAATGGCAAAGAATGCACTTAAGGGCAACACCATTAACCGAAGACTCAGCAAGCGTGATGTTGAGCGATATATCAAGGACATGAAACAGGGCAGATGGACCCTGAACGGTGAGAGTGTGAAGCTTGATCACACAGGCAGACTCCTCGATGGACAGCACAGAATGCATGCCCTAATTGGTAGCGGAACCAGTCAGCAAATTGTCACAGTGAGAAACCTGCCATCAGAGGATTCCACATTTGCGACCATCGATTGTGGTAGGAAACGCACCAGCGGATCTGTATTGCAGTTGAGCAAGGTCAAAAACTCAAACGCAGTAGCAGCAGCAATTGCGTTTTACAGGTTTCTACTGACAGGTGAGGACAAGCTAACTTCTCAAGAAGTTGTTGAAGTTTATAAAAACCATTCGGAATTATTCGATGAAGGGGTGAGGTTGGGTAGTGCTGTGAAAAACCTCGTCAGAACTCCTGTGTATGCGTCTTTTCTGGCAGAAGCGATGTCTACTGACGGTGGGAAGGCTATACAGTTTCATGAGCAGTTTGCAACGGGTATAGGGCTTGATTCCGATAGCGCGATCCTAGCACTGCGAAACTACTTCATCAACCAGACTTACCGAAAGGCAGCAAGCAATCCTGCACTGCGTCTGGCGCAATACAATGCATGCCGTTTGGCGTTTCAGTGTTGGAAGGATGGTAAGAAGCGTAAGCTGATCCAGAACAATTACAACAGACCAAAAGTTGAGGAATTTGTATCCATAGACTACATAAATAAAATGTGGTCTGCGCTTCTCGATAAGGTGAGTTTAGAAAATCCTTTTCTGCATAGTTACCTAGTAGAGGGGGCAGCAGTTGAGAGGCAGGGGAAAAACCTTGTTGTGAGATACTGCTCATCAAAAACGGATCAAATGGAGATGGTCGATAACCCTAAAAACCATATGTCAATCGAATCTTGTTTGGATCAATTGGGCTACACTGGTTGGAAAATAAAGCTCATGATTTTATGACAAAACATGACGCTGAAACAATCGAGGCAATGATTCGCTACGGAGGCAAATTTGCAATAGCAATCGGAACTGCTGCAAAAGAAGGAACCAGGGAGCAGTTTTTGATTCTCAAGCAATCGTTCCCCGATCTATGGAAGACATACGGCAAAGTGGCAAAGATCATCAACAAACTTGAAAGCTAAAGTTTGCCCAGATTGCGGTGAATTAAAACCACTCACCGAATTCTACACTGAACCAAAAACCAGATGGAATAATGGATATTGCCTCTATTGCAAAAAATGCAAAAGGAATCGAACAAATGCATATCGTGCTGCAAAGCGTGACGAATACAATGCTGGAAACAGGCGATCATATCACATGCGAAAGCGAAGGATGCAAGCATGAGTAAATGTCCAACACCATTAAGTTGTGAGTTCAAAAAGGACTGCTTGTTCCGATGCGATCAACCAACGAAAAAGGATCTACTGATCAAAGCAGCAAGAGACATTCTTTGCTACGTTCCAAATGGGGATCGCAAGGAAACGCTCTTAAAGGCGATTGATGATTGTAGGTAAACAAAAACCCCTCCTTGATTTCTCAGGGAGGGGTGTTGCTCTTATGACTATGAATAACGACAAACCAATAGCTAAATGTCCTACGTTTAAAAGGTGTAATCCACCCTGCATGATAACGCAACAACAAAATTGACGAAATAGGTGTATTGCACCATTATGAGTGAAATTAATTTATTAATTGGCCTGAGTGGCAAAATGGGTTCTGGCAAGGACTCCGTTTATGACATCGCATGTAATCACATTGATGTTCCCGTTTGGCGATTGGCCTTTGGTGATGGAGTCAGACGGGAGGTTGCAAAAGCTACCAATGTGGGGTTGCGATATCTCAAGGCAAACAAGGAATTATTTCGCCCGATCCTTCAATGGTGGGGAACTGAGTTTCGACGCAATCTGACCTGTGAGGACTATTGGGTAAAGAAAGTAAGGGCAAAACTGGAGCATGATCGACGCGATGGAATCACTTTTGTCACCGATGTGCGGTTTCCGAACGAGGCAGAAATGATACGGGATTTGGGAGGCATTGTAGTCAGGGTGGTTCGACCGGATCTGGAGCACAAAAATGGATCGGATCATTGCAGTGAGTCTGAACTCGACCATTACAAATTCGATGCAGTCATTCAAAACGATGGAGCTCTTGAAACGTTAATACCGAAAATCAAGGATCTGATAAATGATCGACGAGTCTGAATTAAGCAGGAATCTGGGCATTGATCGCAGGACCGTAAAGGGTTTGCGAGACGAACTTCTTGTCGAGGGTGAAGATTATGTCAGAGGCAAGCATCGTAAAATACAGGTCACTTTACTAGGTCAGGAAAAACTCAAAGCACATCTTTTTCCCAATCAATATAAACCAGAATCTCTCGCAAGTGATCAACTCTCCGGTGTGGTCACTAACTGGCAGTATCGCAACCGAAAAATAGTGCAGGTTGATGACAAGCACATTGTGCGAGTCAAGCATGCCGATCTCTATCGACCGAATCTATGGGGGCAATCCTGCCCGATAAAATACAAAGAGATTGCAGGTCAGTTTTTCGGTGAACCACCAGATCCAGTTTGGCGAAAGACTCAGCCCAGAATGAAATGATCTATTTGCTGAAAACCGAAGGATTGCCGTATTACAAGCTGGGTTTTACAGAAAGCAATTTAGAGGAACGAATCTTAAACCTTCAATGCGGAAATCCGCACACGATCAAAAGCGTTGCAACTTTCGAGGGAGGTTTTCTGGAGGAATCTCTGATACACGCAGCATTACGTGACAATGTGGCTTTAGGCGAATGGTATGTGATGCAGCAAGCACCCTTGCGGACGATACGTTACCTGCTGTGGAGAGATGGTGAATCAATGCCACAAATCAATGAGATCCTTGAACCTCTGCCAGACCACAAGGGCTGTTACAGAATGCCTCCTGAAATAAATTGGGAGATTGAGATCCTGCGGAGTCGAGGATTGAAGTATCGCGAAATTGTCGATGCTCTGGGAGTCAGCGAAGTTTGTATCAAAAACAATTTAACCCCTGGTTATAGGAATAATATGATCAGGTTTAAAAAACGAAAGTCACAACAATGATAGAATATAAAGTCACACGTTGGGAACCCCAACTTAATTGCAGCAGTCATTCGTCCTGCGAGGATGTTCACAGTGTAGTTTTTGGTTTGACCGCAACTAACACTGAAACCGGATCGACTGCATATGTCGATGAGCGAGTCATCCTTGATCCCTGCATGTCAGCAGATCAGCTCAATCTTCAGGCCGAACAACTCTCTGAAACCTGGGCTGGAGCAAGAGGGTTTTACATGACATTGCAAAAGATGCTTTTTCAGAAAGATATGGCACCCAGACCGATGCCGGAAACTTACGAAGCACCAGACTTCGAAAGCATGAATATTGGTGATGGATACAAGGAGTTTGTGATCAATCAAAACAACATGAATGATCAGGAATTGGTCGATGAAGTCTTTGGTGATGCACTCCCAACTGATTCAGAACCAGAAGCAGAACCAACTGAAGATGCTGAAACTCCTGCTTAATAATTGATGTGGGAAGATTGGGCATTTAGACCTCATCCTGTTTATCCTTTGCCATCAAAGGAGCAGGTTGAGGTTGCAACATCAACTCCTGAAGGCACCGAAACTTTTAAGGAAATGATGCATGCGAGAGGCGAGAAATTGCGTCTCGAAATTGAAGATCCCTATAATCACGGTTTTGAACCCGATCACTGGAAAGAGGCAGATGAACTTCTAGCAAAGCACAGCAATCTCCTTGTCAGTGGAGGAAATCGATCCGGCAAAACGGAATACTGTGCAAAGCATGTTGTAAAGCACTTGATGCAAAACCCGAAATCCAGGGTGATCTGCATGCACACTACACATCAATCATCGCTACAAACGCAGCAACCAGTCATTCATAAATATCTACCTTTACAGCTAAAAGGTAAGAAGATCCGCAAAGATGTAGAGAACATTAGTTATAGCCAGAAAAACGGTTTTAGCGATAACACCTTTATTTTGCCAAATGGATCTCAATGCTGGTTCATGCATTACTCGCAAGATCCAAAAGCATTTGAGGGATTGGAGATCGATCTTTGCTGGGCAGATGAATTAATACCCAAAAACCTGCTCGACACTCTCAAGTTCCGTTTGGTAACGAGGGCAGGAAAAATGATCGTTAGTTTTACACCAGTGTTAGGAATGAGTCCGGTGGTCAAGGACTTTGTCGCAGGTGGAGAGGTGATTGAATGGGCAGATTCGGAACTACTGCCTGATGTCAACATTCCAGCAGGACCAAAGGGTAAGATGCCTTATAAGATGCGATGTCGAAACGAGCAGTCTGCATGTATCTGGTTTCATACTGAGTGGAATCCTTACAACCCGTATGAGCAACTCAAACAGAGGTTGCAAGGTCAGCACACCAACGAAATAAAAATACGTGCATACGGTTGGACAGAAAGCGCAATTGGCAATGCATTTCCTCGATTCGGAGATGGTCACGTAATTGATCACACGCAGATCCCTAAAGAGGGTAAAAACTTTATGTGCGTTGATCCTGCTGGTGCAAGAAATTGGTTTATGCTCTGGGCTAGAAACGTTGGAGATGACCTATACATATACAGGGAGTGGCCCGATGCATCGATGGGTGAATGGGCTATACCTTCAGAGAAACCTGATGGTTCAGCAGGTCCAGCACAGAGAGCAGGTGGTGGAGGCAACTCGATCAATTGGTATAAAAAACTGATTACAGATCTTGAAGACGGTGAAGAAATCTTTTTGCGATTAATTGATCCTCGCGCATGCAAGGCCAAATCACTTGATGGTCGAGAGATACTTGATGAACTCAAAATGGGAGAGGCAGGAATGTGGTTTGATCCAGCTTCAGGAGCACAGATCCAGCTAGGTGTGGGACTGATCAACGATCTGCTTTATTATGACAACCATCAGGAAATCGATGATGAAAATCGCCCCAGGTTATTTGTAAGCAATAGATGCAAGAATCTCATTTTCGCAATCAAGGAATGGTCAGGAGCAGGAGGAGAAAAAAGCCCAACCAAAGATCCGATCGATGTGCTGCGCTACATAGTGCAGGAAGAAAACTTATTTACCCCACAAGACACACTAGGCACAAGCGGAGGAGGAAGTTATTAGATGAAGGAAATCAGATGAAATACCCCAAATTGATTGGATTTAAGGAAACTCGTGCGATGACTGGTTTATCGACGTATGAAATACAGTATTTAATAGAGCAAGGCGAACTCACCGCAGTTATTCCTGTGAAGAGAAAACGCAAATTGATCCATCAACAGGTGGTCGATTATATGGACAAATTGTATGAGTCAAGCAAACGAACTTCTGGTTAACCTCTGTGAGGAATATAAACGTGCTGGTGGAACCAGTGCAACGCACCATTACCAAACCCGAACTGATTCGGTTCGTCTGGCTCGATGGAGAGGACAATCCGAATCTGGTCGCAAGGAGCAACGATACTATGACAAAGAAAAGGTTTTCCCCTGGGATGGTTGCTCTGATGTCAGATGCCGATTGACTGATCAGTTAGTTGGTGAGTTTAAAGATTTACTTGTCACTGCATTTAAGCGAGGCACTTTGCGAGCAGGTGCGACTGAGGCAAACGATGCTGAGTCCGCACAAGTGCTTACCACCCTGCTTCGCTACTATCGAGAAAACTTGCTTCTGCAAGAGTTGCATGAAGCAGCAAGCCTTCTGGCAGACTATGGTCAACAGGACGGAATCTCGTTTTTGCAAATCGGTTGGAAGTCTGAGGACACCAAAAAACGCATACCGATGTCGCTTCCAGTTTTGCAACAAATGGCACTTGCAGCAGACCCTGAAAGTTTGCAGTCCAGACTCCCAGAGTTAATCGCAGATGAGCTTTCAGAGAACGAAGCCATTCAAGCGATTAAAGGAATTTTAAACGTCACAACAAGGGACGCTCGCAAAGGAATTAAGAAACTTCGCAAGGGTGAGGTTGTGCAAATTCCGATCATTGAGCAGACGGTCAATCAACCTGACATTTCTGCATGCCGATTATACATCGACGTTTTCATTCCACCGGAAACAATCCATCTGGAAAATGCTCGATATGTTTTTCGTCGATACTACATGAGCGAGACAGAACTTCGCTCTTATGGTTTTGATGAAAAATTCGTTGAGAAAGTTTTAAGCACAAAAGACGATGTATCGCACACCTACCAAAACTCATTTGCGTCATACATCGTTGAGCCTGGATTTCAGGATGGGATGTATGAAATTGTTTATGCATACGAACGAAAGCTCGATGAAGACGGGATGCCCGAAATTGAATGCACTGTTTTCCATCCAGATTTGAATGACATTGAGGGTAAGAAAGAGACACTGGACTATCTCTCAGGAAAATATCCATTCATCGCATACAGGCGAGAAAATGCAGTTCAGAAACTCGTTGAAACAAGGGGACTTTCTGAAATCTGTCACACCTGGCAGGACGAGATAAAAACTCAGCGTGACATGCTTGCCGATCGAGCAAGTCTCTATGTCAATCCACCTATTGTTCATGCAGCAAGATCCGGTGGAAATTACGAGTTCCGGCCTGGATCGACTATCAGTGAAATGCGAGCAGGAGAAATCCGAACGCTTGATCCCCCTAGATCTTCAATCACTGAAAGTATTCAGATCATTGATTACGTTGAAAGGCAATGCAATGAATACCTAGGACGAATGGGGCCTGGAATGGACCCTACTGTAGTTGCGATTCGCAGACAGGCAACTGTTGATAACTTTATGACTGTTTGGTCAAAGGCATTTTCAAAAATGTTCCAGTTGATGCAGATCTTCTTGACCGATGACGATATGGTAAGGATCGCTGGTAAGTCATTGAACATGCCTCGATCCAGCAAGGAGATTCAAGGCAACTTTGATTTTCGAATTGTTTTTGATAGCAAGGAATTGGACAACGATTATTTGCTCAACAAGATGCAAGCACTCACCAGTGTGGCACTTCCAAATGATTCCGCTGGTGTGATAGATCGAGGTGCGCTTGTGACAGAAATCGCAAAAGCCATTTCACCATCTCTTGCAGATACGATCGTCATGCCGAAAGTGGGTGTGTCGCAGAAAATTTATCAAGAGGTTATGGGGGATATCATCGCTATGGCTCAAGGCAATGCAGTTCCTCCAAAACAGAATGATCCTGCTGCACAAACGAAACTGCAATTTGCAAATCAGATCATCCAATCAAATCCAAAATATCAGGAAGCGTTACAGAACAACGCTGATGAACGCTTTGTGCAATTAATGCAAGGTTATTTGCAGAACCTTCAGTTCCTTGTGCAACAGGAGCAAAACGCAATCACCGGACGAACTGGTGTAGCACCCCAACAATGATGGACGAAGAACAGATCAAGGAAGCATTTGCACAGATCAAAGGATCTCCTGCTGATAAAGCGATAACACAAATCCTTAAGCAATGCGTTCAGGATGGACTGGCAACCGCAATTACCGCAGGTAAACCAGACAGTGAACGTGCATATGATTGCGGATGGGCAGCAGCAATATATTCGTTTGCTGAACGGATAAACACTTACAGGTCCTGACAAGCACCCCTTCGCATTGAAGGGGTTTTTTTGTGCAAATTACAGGAATTGCATAAATAAGAAAAACTTCGCTCACCTGTTGTTTCAACCTCACCCTGGTTCTCTCAATATTCAGGCACTTCGCATAACGCGATGAGCCGAACTTGCTAGGCATTTTGAAAACGCATGAGTGAAACTGAACCGGTTACGGAACCGCTAAAAAATCTGGATAGTCAATTAACTGATTTGATTGGCGCAATTATCAAACCCGAAGAACAGCCTCAAGGTGAGGTTGCCGAAACTGAGACTGAAGCGTTAACAGACGAGTCAGTGGAAGAATCAGTGGAGGATCGTGAAGATAATGAAATTGAAGATGATGAATCCGATGAACTTTCGTCTGATCCAGAATGGTATCAGAAGCGGATCAAACGATTCACACGGCAACTCCGAACTGCGGAGTCAGAACGGGATGAAGCTCTCACAGAGATCGAAGGTCTAAAGGAGAAATTAAAAACAACTCCTGCGCCCGAAGCTTCAAGGGTTACCGCTCAATCTGAAAATGATTTGGTTGAGTTGGAAAACTTAGAAAAGCAAAAGATCAAATTTGCGAGAGACCAGAAGCGATTGCTTGCACAGGGAGACCTTGATGCAGTTGTCGAAAACATCAAACAGGCAGGTAAAGATCTCGATGAGGCAAGTGATGAAACACTTGTACGAGATTTTCTTGATGAAATAATTGATGACAGTCGAGACAACCTTTCGTTTGAAATCCCGAAACGTCGAAATGAACTCCAACACAGAGTTCAATTCAACAAAGTTGCAGAGCAAAAATATCCCTGGCTCAAGGACAAAGGTTCAGAGCAGATGGAGTATTTTCAAGCGGTGATGAAAGCTTCACCTGCATTGGCTAATGTGCCATCAG
>Ga0098050_1000459_pt1 | contig 14813 bp, 10 predicted proteins | sample 14_taG_FD_77070 | JGI IMG/M metagenome (GOLD analysis project Ga0098050, IMG submission 77070) | Marine viral communities from the Subarctic Pacific Ocean - 14_ETSP_OMZ_AT15311 metaG | ecosystem: Environmental > Aquatic > Marine > Oceanic | place: Pacific Ocean | collected 2015-01-18
TTACCATTTGATCCTATAGAAGGAGACGGAAGAGATGAAGCTACACTAGAATTATTAATATCACATTTTATAGAAATAGAAGAATACGAGAAATGTCAGGAGTTAGTAAACATAAAGAGGAAGTTTTTAGAGGCACCAAGGGATTAGCTCCTGCGGCTACGTTATATTTAGAGAATGGCTACTACACGAATGCCTTACCCGGTACAAAAGCATATTATGACTACTGGGATGAAGAAAGAAAGCGTTGTGTGTACGGATTTACTCATAATGATATTACAATAACAGGTAATCATTACTTTTATCTTAATTATTGTCCCATTGACAGGTCTGTTGATGAGGAATTACCAGATGGTTCTACTATAGCTCGTAGAGAGCGTACATTTCCTGCGTTTTATGACGGAGATTGGAGATACTTTACTGCAATTGATAATTGTAGGAAAACAAACAAGCATATGACTGTTCTTAAGTCACGTCGTAAAGGATATTCTTATAAAGCAGCCGCAATGCTTGCTAGAAACTACTTTCATATAAGAAATAGTAAGAATTATGTATTTGCAGGACAAAAAGAATACTTAATTGGGGATGGTTTACTATCTAAGGCTTGGGAGATCCTTTCTTTTGTGGATGATAACACAGCATGGACGCAACCTAGACTTACAGACAGAGAAATGAATAAAATGTCTGGATATAGGAAGAATGTAAACGGAGCACTAGTACAATTAGGAATGAAATCCCAAATAATGGGAGTATCACTAAAAGATGACCCAGATAAAGTAAGGGGTAAGGCAGGAGAGCTTATATTCTTTGAAGAAGCAGGTTCATTTCCAGGATTATTAAAAGCATGGGAAGTTGCAATGCCTACAATGCGTCAAGGTAATAAAACACTAGGAACAATGGTAGCTTTTGGTACAGGTGGTACAAAAGGTGCAGATTTTTCAGGTATGGAAGAGTTATTTTACAATCCAGACGCATATGATTGCCTATCTTTTGAAAATGTATGGGATGATGGAGCTAGAGGTACTACATGTGGCCATTTTGTACCTATATACGAGAACTTAGAAGGATTTATAGACGATGATGGTAATTCTAACGCACAATTAGCTATAGAATTTGAAGAAGGCAACAGAAATAAGAAAAAAGGTACGAATGACCCTAAAGCATATGATCAATATATAGCGGAACACCCAATGTGCCCAGCTGAAGCTACATTACAAGTGTCAGGTAATCTATTTGACATAGGATCACTACAAGAACAGTATAATAAGGTAAAAGCTAACAAGTTACACACTATTGGTACAGCAGGTAGGCTTTATTATGGTAAGAATAATCTTATAAAGTTTGAACCAGACGGAGATGCTAGGCCTATTCTAAGGTATCCTCATCGTAAGGAAGATAATCTTGAAGGAGCCATTGTTCTTTATGAAGGCCCTTACAAAAATCGGGAGGGACAAACTCCGCATAACCTATATGTAATTTGCCATGACCCGTATGGACAAAACCAATCAGCAGACTCCAGCTCTTTGGGTGCTGCGTATGTGATAAAGAGAGTAAATAATATATCAAAACCTGATGATTTAATTGTTGCTAGTTATGTAGGTAGGCCACACACTCAAGACGAATATAACAAAAATCTATTTATGTTAGCTGATTATTTTAATGCTAAGATAGGATTTGAGAATGATAGGGGTGCTGTAATACAATATGCAAAGCAGCATAGGAAGTTACATAAGCTTCAAGAAGAATTTGAGATGTTAGACAAGAAAGACTTAAGATCTAAGACGGTAAAACGTCAATATGGTATGCATACAACAGAGGCTAGGAAAAGACAGGGAGAGTTATACATACGAGATTGGTTAAGTGCAGTAAGATCTGTAGAAGAGGATGGAAAGACTATACTAAACCTACATAAAATTTATGACCTTGCGCTTTTGCAAGAACTTATAAAGTTTAATACTAAAGGTAACTTTGACCGCGTTATGGCACTAATGATTGGTATGTATCATACTAGAGAATTGTACAATGCAGAGGTTAAAGAGATATTAGAAGATAATGCAAGTAATGATTGGTTTGATCAGAACTATCATTAATGCTATATATATAAAGAAAGCTTAAAAATATATACACATAGTATAAATGTGTGTAAAAAACATTAATTTTGTAACATATGTATCTAGGGGGAGACAAAATACCGCAGCAAAAGCTGCCTTTATCAAAGAAAAATAAAAAGTGGAGAGAAAGCTGCTTAGAAGCTTTTATCGACTTATCTAATCAAGGAGTCAACCAGAGAAAGGATGACCTTAAAAGATTATATGACTATTATAACGGTGTAATTTTAGAGGATGACTATCGTTACGTGACTCACCCGTATGGGAAGAGTCGTAATAATTTCCCCTCTAAAATGCGTAACTATCCTATTATCAAGCCTATAATTGATCTTCTTCTAGGTGAAAAGTCAAAACGCCCTCTGAATTACACCGTTACAGTACAGAATGGAGATGCTGTAAGTGAAAAAGAAAAAGCTAAACAGCAAGTTATATTTCAAAACCTTCAACAAAGGTTTATACAAATGATGGCTAAAACAAATCCAGAGCTTGTAGAAAATATAGAAACTCCAGAGGACATTCCATTACCAAAAGACGTAGCAGCACAGTTTGATAATAGTTATGTAGATAACAGAGCTATTAAAGGGCAGCATGCTTTGACTTATATAATGCAATCTGAAGAAGTATACGAAAAATTACAAAAAGGTTGGTTTCATTTCTTAATATCTGGAGAAGTATATACTCACAGAGGAGTTAGAAGTAAAGAACCTTTTTATGAGATACTTAATCCTATTGATGTAGATTATGATAAAGATCCAGACATTGAGTTTGTAGAAGATGGCGATTGGGCTTTAGTTAGAAAATATGTACATGCTTCTACAGTTGTAGATCATTTTTATGATTTTTTAAATGACGAAGAGGTACTATCTTTAGAAGAACCTAGACACTCTGATCCAGAATCTTATCTATTATACAGACAAGCTAGATCAGGGGCAGATTCAAATGTTCAAAGAAACAGACTTATTGAAGTATGTACTGTATATTGGAAATCTAGAAAAAGAATTGGCTTTTTAGAATACATGGACCAAGAAACTGGTGCTATGGAGGAAATGGAAGTTAATGAAGGATTTAAAATGCCTGCAGAATTAAAAGAACTAGGAGCTAAGGTTACATACCTTTGGGTAAATGAAGTATGGGAAGGTACTAGAATTGATGGTAGATTATATGTCAACATCAATCCTGTAGCTAATCAAAGATTATCATTAGATAACCCATCTGCTTGTAAACTTCCTATTAATGGTAGAAAATATTCAGATATAAACTCTGATAACATATCTTTAGTATCATTAGGTATACCTTATCAGTTAAATTACAATATTTACAAGTATAGATTAGAATTAGCTATTGCTAGATCAAAAGATATTATTGCACAGTTTGATATTAACATGATTCCAAAGAAATGGGACATGGACAAGTTTATGTATTACGTTGAAGGTACGGGTATTGCTTGGGTGGATTACAACAAAGAAGGAATACAATTGAACCCACAGCATCAATCCGTACTGGATATGTCTATTAAGACTATTGGACAGTATATACAATTATTAGAGTCAATACTAAACGAATGGGAAAAACTTTCAGGAGTTAGTAGACAAAGACAAGGTACAATTGGGGCATACGAAGGTAAAGCTAGTTCACAACAAGCTATTGTACAATCTTCACATATTACAGAAGATTTATTTAGAAAGTTTGCAAGATTAGAACAAAGAGATTTACAAGCAATGTTAGATTACTCTAAAGAAGCTTGGCTTACTGGTAAAAAAGGAATGTTTGTAATGCCAGACGGTACTACAGACTTTTTAGACCTTGATACTTTACAACATATGGAATCTGAATACGGAATATTTGTATCAGACTCTGGTAAAGATCAACAAAGGTTAGATCAGATAAAAGGTCTTACACAAGCAATGGTTCAAAATGGAACTAAAGCTTCTACAGTAGCTGACATGATGGATGCAGAAAGCTTCCCTCAAATTAAAGCTAAATTAAAAGCAGCAGAGAAAGCGGCTGAAGAATTAGAAGCAGCTCAGCAGCAAGCACAACAACAAGCTCAGCAACAACAGATGCAAATGGAGCAAAATAAATTAGAGCAGACAAAAATTGAATCTGAGAAAGATAGACAGAAAGATATTGAGATTGCCTTAATAAATGCTGAAGCTAAGCAAAATCCAGAACTAGATGGATTTAATATGCAGAAACTTATGCAAGATTTTGAATTAAAACAGCAAGAGTTAGCTATTAGGGAAAAAGAAGTAATGGATAAGTCACAGATAGCACAAGATAAAAATAACATAGCAAGAGAGGGACAAAATGCTAAACAATCAGACTCGTAGACAAATACTAAGCGAAGCTAGACAAACTGGTTTCCAAGGTAGTGTATTAGACTTGTTTCAATTAGCGGAACAAGGAGCTGATGTATCTGGTATGTTACAATCTGAGGCGCAGGCTAAACAGCAACAGCAGCAAATGCAAGTTGCACAAACAGCTAAAGAGCAAGAGGTAGGACTAAGAGAAGAACACGCGCGCGGGAACACTGGTGCATCTATGGCATTTCCTAATGTAGCTCCTAACCAAGCATTTAATACAGAAGGCATGAAAGTGCCTATCAATATATCAAAGGTAGATGAACAAGGACATCTAGTTCAATCTTTTAATAACGTACCACCTGGTATTAAGAATTTACCTACAGGACCAAAGCGGGGTACAGTTATAGAAACGCCTGCTTATAAAAATGGTGGATATAAAGGATACAAGCAAAAGTATCAGAATGCAGGGTTTAAATTACCTCCACTTGGTAGTACTAATCTTGATGTAAGAGCTTTAATGAATCAGGAACTAAACAATCAAAATACTTCTTTAGATACGAACCCAGCAACTGCTGTGCAGCAAAAGAATGTAGTTACTGAAAATCTTAATACTCAGAATAAAAAGCTTTATGATCAAACAATATCTAATATAAATACTAAAAAGGCAAATAACGAACAGTTAAATGCTTCTGAAATGGCAGTTATTCAGGCCGGTCCAAATGCACAATTTGATACTAAGAATACAATAAAGAAAGTAACAGATATGCAAACTGCATCTCTTCCTGAAAATCAAGGTGAGTTTAGAGATGTGGTTAAAGATAATATGAGAGACGTAATGGCTAACTCTTTTTTAGCTAGTCAAATAGCTTCAGGATATGGTGGAGATTACATAAATCAATCTCTTCAAGATCAAAACAACTATGAAGAAAAATTTGATAATCTTCTTAGTGGTACAGGGCAAAAAACTATGCAACAAGTTGCTTTATCTACTATGGGTGTTGGATCAAGTGCTTCACTTGCAAGAAATCCTGCTTCTACTAATTTTGCAAAAAGAGCTCTTGCTTATCCAACAGATAAAACCGCTAAAGGTATTAATACGTTACTAACTACTCCTGGGGTTAAAGGTAAACTTGGAACAGGTTTAAATACTTTATATAATTATGGTTATATAAGTGGACTGCCTAAAGTTTTGAGTAGTACTGCTGAAGCAGGAGTAGGATATTCAGCCGGAGAAAAATCAGGACAAGAGGCCGGTTTAAAGATAGGAGTAAATGCTTTAAACTATATTCCTGCTGTTAAAGGGTTTAATACCGCTAATAAATATATACAACCTGTTGCACAAAATTATAATAAAATTAAAACAGTAGCAAAAGCAGGGTATGATCTTTATAAAGGTAATCCTGAAGATGCTGCGATACGAATGACAGAGCTTGTTGGAGGAGGAAATAGTAAATATTATAAAAAGTATCTTAGAAAATTACTGCCTGATGATATTAAATCAGATATTACAAAAAGTACTATAGATGCATTTGTTCCTAAAGTTTATGGAGGCCGGCCTTCTCAAAACTTATTAAATTTTGAAGGCAAGTGATATATAATAAAGGCATAACTAAAAACCATATTGCATGTGTAACAACTTGCAATTTTAATTATTTTTGTAAAAACTAAATTTATATAGATATGACACCAGATGAAGAAAACATTGGATTAGACGACATTTCGTTTGACGATGTATTAGACGGAGGATCTACAGAAACGCCAAGTGATTTGGCAATAGATACTCCAGAAGCAGAAGCTGATGAGCTTGATGCGGATGCAGAAGAATTACAAGAAGAAGAATCTAACGAAGAAGAAGTTGAAGATGATGATACTGAAGAAGAGTTAGAGGAAGAAGAAGAAGATGATGATGATGATGAGGAAGTAGAAAGAGAAGGTTCTACTGTAGTATCAGAGATTCTAGAAAAACTAGGATATGAGACTGAAGAAGAGTACGATGATACAACAGAAGGACTATTAGCTATGACTCAAGACGTAGGAAAACAAATGGCAGAAGATCAATTAGATGGCCTGTTTGAAAACTTTCCTTTAGTTAAAAATCATTTAGAATACGTTCTTAACGGAGGAGACTCTCAAGATTTTATGCAAGCATACGATCCTAACCTAGATTATAGTAGGATAGAGTTAGACGAAGAAGATTCTAGAAGTCAGAAAGGAATACTATCTGATTACTTCGTAACAAAAGGTCACGATAAAGATTTTATTGATGAATTATTGACTGACTATGAAGACACTGGTAAATTATACCAGAAAGCTGAAGCTGCTAGAAAGGCAATGGGTAAGATGCAAGAGCAATCTAGATCTCAGTTAGTTGCTAGAAAACAAGAAGAAAGGCAACAAGCGCAGGAACAGCAACAAAATTTTTGGAATGGTGTATATGAAACCATTAATGAAACTGATGACTTTTCAGGTATATCAATTCCAAAAAGAGAAAAATCAAAGTTTTTTGATTATGTCTCTAAACCTGTGACCAAAGATGGTAGAACACAGCGAGATTTAGATCATTCTGAATCAGAAATAGAAACTAAGTTAGCAATTGACTACTTAATGTATAAAGGCTTTGACTTATCTAAGTTTGTAGATAAAAAAGCAAAAACACAAAGTGCTAAATCGCTAAAAGATAGAATTTCTAGAAATGAAGAAAGAGTTAAAAGCGCACGAAAAGCAACAAGACGCAAGAGTAAGCAAGTAGACTTAGATGATTTAGATCTTAACTTTTAATAAAAAATGGCAATTTTAAAATGCAACTTAACTTAAATAAATAAAATTAGATAATTATGAGCTTAAACGGAACAAATATAAGCGTTCAAAAAACGTTTTATAACGATTCACAAATGACAGACATGAATAGTCTGGCAAATGCTCTTTTGTCAAAACCAACTGAACTTTCTCCGATTATCACACACTTGTCTGGTAAGGATGATAAGCGTTTTCCATTATCTTTCTTAACAGAAGGAGCTGGTAACGTTCAATCAATCGACAGATTAGAGTATGAATATCGTGTGGCTACTCACAAATTGAGAACACGTCCAGTTGCTGTGGCAAATGCAGGAGCATCTTTAGGTCAAGGAGGATCAACATTTACGTTGGTATTCCCTGATAAACGATTTATTTTCCCTTACGTATTAGTAAACTCAAAAGGTGAGCTAGCGCGTATTATGGCAGAGCCTAAGCCTTACGCAGGTGGTTCTGGTTGGGAATATACTTTACAATTAGTAAACCCAGCTGCTACAGCGGTTCTTTCAGGAGGATTCAATGCAGGAGATCTTTGGGCGCAATTATATGCACCAGTAGGTGTTGACTTCTCAAGAGGTAACGCTTCTAACTGGCAAGCACCAGGTAAAGTTCGTAACAAAATCACAACTGTAAGAAAATCTTACCACATGTCAGGTAATGCTAAAGACTTCGTAGCGGAGTTTACTTTACCAACTAAAGGTGGATCTTCTACTAAGTTATGGATGGATTACGAAGAGTACCAACACATGCTTGACTTTAAAGAAGAGTGTGAGATGTACTACTGGTACGGACAGAAAACTTACGACTCTAACGGATCAACTTTCATGAAAGATGAGAATGGCCAACCAGTAATTGTTGGACCAGGTTTATTCGAGCAAATCGTAAATACTGACACTTACTCAACTATGACTGAGTCTAAGTTGAAAAATATTATTGGTGATTTATTCTATCAAATGACTGACGCTAATCAGAAGCAGATTACTTTGTATACTGGTACTGGTGGAGCGCGTGAATTTGATGAGGCTCTTAAATCTCACTTTGCAGGTAACACTTTCAAAGTAGGTGGTGAGAACAGATTTATCACAGGTTCTGGTCGTAACTTAGGTTTGACTGGATATTTCACAACTTATGAGCACGTAGACGGACACGTAATCAATGTGGTAAAAATTCCACTATTTGATCATGGTCCTGTTGCACAAGCTCGTGAGAAGCACCCAGTAACTGGTTACTCTATGGAGTCTTACCGTATGGTATTTGTTGACCAGTCTAACTATGACGGACAAGCTAACTTGACAATGATCTCAAAGAAAGGTCGCGAGATGATGAGATGGTGTGTTGCTGGTTCTGTTGTACCTAGAGGATTCTCTGGATCAGACGCAAGAGCATCTGATGTTGATGGTGCAAGTGTACACATGTTGAAGACAGCGGGTATCTGCTTACGTAGATTTGATACTTCTCTGGATATTCAATGTGTAGCTTCCTAATTTAGGAGGTTAAAAGAGGCGAGCATTCGCAAGTCTATATATTGGTTTTTTGGTTGAGGTTGTGGGGGGCTTCGTGCTCCCCTCAATTTCTACTTTACGATACTGGAGAGTTATACTTTACATCCACTAATCAACACTTTAAAAGTACCAAATTATGAGTAAAAAAGTTTATTTACGAGCAAAAGCGATTAACAATCATTTGCCAAAGGAAATTAACGCAAGCGCTATTAGGAAACTAAGTAGTGTATATGTCAACAGACAACCACTAAAACCTTTTGACTCTGTAGAAGAGAAAAAATATTTAATGGGAATGTTAGATGTAGATCCCGCTCACATGGAGTGGCCAAAACACACCAAAAAATTCTGGGCTGAATTTACAGTTTCAGTAGGCTTTGAGGGTGTAGAATTAGAAGTAGGTACAACAGATGATGATGCACCTATTGACATTACTGACTTTTTAAAATATCATTTTGCTTTGAAACATCCACATGTAGCATTATCAGAAGAAGAAATGAATGCAGATTCGCAGAAACGTTTCTTTATACAAGATCTTGCTAAAAAGGATTTAAGACGTAACAATGATATTCAAGTTAAGAAAGATGCAGATAAAGCATTTATCAAAGTATCTTCTGACGAAAAGCAGATGCGTAGAGTCTTTAGACTATTAGGTAATATTAATCCTGAAACGTTAACAAGAGAGCAAGTTGAAAACATGCTTTATGACATTAAGGAAAAGCAACCTAAGAAGTTTATTAAAGTTTGTGCCGACAAGCACTTAGAAATGAAAGCAGAAATCGAGACAATGGTTACTGCAGGAGTACTAAGAAAGATTGGAAACCAAGTTATTTTTATTGACGAGGTATTAGGAGAAACTATGGATGATACAGTAATACACCTGAATGACAAAAAGAACTCAGGCAAATTAACAATTTTAAGAGCAAAACTTAAACAACTAGCATCTTAATGAATGTAACTGAAATGCATATAGCTATACAGCAGGGAGTGGATAAGATTAATTCACTCCAAGCTGATAGCTTATTATCTGAAGAGATAGATATTGAATTGAACAAAAACATGTTCAGATTCATCAATACTAAGTACGGTAGAAATAACATGTACAGAAAAGGTTTTGAAGAATCACAAAAAAGAATAGACGACTTACGTACGCTTGTACGCGAGTACGAAGCTCCTGTATCTTTTAAGGAGCAATTAAAAACAAAAATATTTGTTGACACATTCCAATTACCTACAGATTATATGTATTTGGTAAATCAACAATCAAGATTATGGATTAACAATTGTCAGTTTATAGACTACTCTTTAGTTAATCCACCAGCTATATATTTCTTTACACTAGATTTGAATAATTTTGTGTTAGATAATGCAGACGGAAGTTCTACTGCATTTATAAATGGGATTAATATGGTTGCAGATATTACAGGAACTGATGCTACATCTGCTAACATATGGTCTCCTTCTGCAGCTTTTATAGCATCTGGATGGACTCCTGAGTCTTACCCTGCTAATATAGAAGCTACTAAACAAGACATACTAAACAATGCAGGTGCAGGGTTTAACATATACTGGGAAGAATATGAAACACTTAATTACCCAGGACAGTTTATAGTAACTGTAGACGTTGACAGTTATGATTGGATAAATTGGGATTCATCAGTAGGTAATGCAACATTTGCTACTGGAGTTCCTGCTACAGGACAAACTGCTCCATCACCGCAAGGTTTACAAATAATGGATACTACGTATTCAGAAAGAAGAGAGCCATTAGCGTTCTCAGAAAGAATAACTGAGGGAAATAGATTTTCTCAGCAAGACGACATATTTAAGCTTTTAAGTGATCCGTTTAATACGACAAAACATACCTCTCCACTAACAACTATGAGAGGAAGTTCTATAGACATATACACTAGTGATATATTTATAATAGATACTCTAAAAATAACGTACATCAGAAAGCCTAACGAAATATCCTTATCTTTGGGGGTAAATTGCGAATTACCAGAGCATACGCATCAAGAAATTGTAGCTATGACGGTAAGTAGCATTTTAGAAGCTATAAGTGATCCTAGATATAAATCTGCGATTATGGAAGTAACAAAGAATGAATAGAATTATTAATCTCACTAAAATATAAAAAAATGAGACAATTATTAATCGGAGATGGTACAGCTGCAAGTTATTCAAATAACTTATTAGCTGCTGGATCTATTGACATACAAAAATTATCAGCTGACGGGAATACAAGTCTTGTACCAGGTGATACAATTTCAGATTCTGATAGCATCAGATTTGTACAAGGAACAGGGGATAAGCAAATTGCAAGCCCTTGGATTAAAGGAAAAAACGTTGTAGCATACGGCGGTAAAGCAGGTGCAGCTCAAACTGCAGAAGTAGCTAGAATTGCATTAGCAACTAACGCAGTTGCGGCAGGACAGCATACTCTTAAAGTAATTAACTTAACTAATGGTGCAGAACCATTTAACTTTAAATCTTACACAATTACTGTAGCTGCGGGTGCAACTCCAACTACACAGTGTACAGCTTTTACTACAGCTATTAATGCTGACTTACCTTACTGGGTAAATAGTATTACTAACAACGGTACAAGTATTGATTTTACTTGCTTTAAGAAAGGTGAAAGTTTAGCTGATGGATCAGTTCAATCTGAGCTAGTTCACATAGACTTTGCATTTGAAGCTATTGATGGTAATGGTAACGGAACAGCTGATACTATAACTTATCAAACTGCAGGTTCTAGAGGATTTGGAGATGGATTTTACATCAGAGAATTTGAAGAAGAATTACAAGGTTCTGGATTTGGATACTACAACAGAGTTGAGTTACCAGTTCAACCAACGCTTCACAGTGTTACAAGTAATGTTTATGACATGTACCATATTGTAGCTAGTAAGGACGGAAGTACAACTTCAGGAATTAACGGTGTAGATAACTTAATAGAAATCTATATTGCAATTGACGAAAACGATGGTGTAGCTTTTGAAAATCAACTTAACGGGTATTTAGCTTCTGCTAATTTTGCACCTGTTATCTTATAATATTAATATTTAAAAATAAAATAAAATGGCACATCCAAAATTAATGACAGCACACGCTAAATACGACTTCGCAGTCGATGGTGGCGCTGCAAGTACTATTGTACCAGCTAACTCTGCAATTATCCCTGATAATGCAGTTATCGTTAGATGTTATTCTGTAGTTACTACAGCAATGACAAGTGATGGTTCAGCAACTTTAGCTCTTACTACGGGAGGAGTTACTTTAAAAGCTGCAACAGCATTTGATAATGGAGCTTTTGATGATGAAGACGTAACAGAACATACTGTTGTGGACAAGACTACATCTTCAACAGGTATTCAGTTTGTAATTGCAACAGCGGCTTTAACTGCTGGTGTAGTTGAAGTATTTGTTGAGTACTATATCTCAAACATATCTGCGTAAGTAGATATTTAATTTAATTAGACTCACAGGGGACTTGTTTCCCCTGTAGGTCTTTTTTTATAAAAATTTAAAACAACATGGCATTAAACATATCAACAACTTCTGATTGTAAAAAGATTGTAGTAACAGTTACCAACTCAGATGTAGGAGCCACTAATCAAATAAGAATTAGTGATAATGGTAATGAGTATACATATTCATTTCCGGGAGGAGCTTCTAATACTCGTGTAGTATCTATTTCAAGTTTAGGTATTTCTTCAGCAAATGGAGGCAGTGGTATTTTTACTGTAGAGCATTTAGCAAACTCTGAGGTTTCTCAGATAGGAGCTGTAATGCTTTCTTGTGATGTATTATGTTGTTTAGCCAAAAAAATGGAAGACTTGCTTGACTGTAACTGTGAGTGTAGTAAATGCTCAGAGGACTTAGTTTCAGCTCAAAAAATTTATTTATTATTAAAAACTGCAGAGGCAGAGTTAGCTACTAGTTCAGGAGCTGGATCTTTAGTATCAGTAAAAGCTGTAATAGCTAATGCAGAAAAGAAATATAACAAGGCTGTCGAAATGTGTGGCGGTCACTGCGGATGTAATTGCTAATGGCTACATTAAACACTTTTCATACTAGTAAATGTCTTAGAGACTCAACTGGATCAGTATTTTTGGTTCTTATATCAGGATACCAGAATCCTATTGCGAAAGTTGATTTTGGAGATCAAAAAATTGAATTTACTGAAACTCGAAGTATTTTATCTGAAGGTAACAGTGAGATAGTTATACGTATTACAAATACTGTATCATCATCAGAAATTTATTATAATTTACTATTTGAAAGTAGAGATACTATTACAGGACGTATAGGAGTTCCTACCTCTAATAATATTTTAGCTGTACCATTTGAAACTTTAACTAGAGCTTTTTCTGTTACTCCAAATACAAAACTTAATACATATGATTTTGTAGACCTTTTAGAATACCCAAGAGAGAGTCAACAAAGACAAACTGTAATTTATCCGTCATCAAGACAGGAATATTTAGATACTAGTGATAGATCTGATTTTTATTATTTATCATCAGGAGCTTTTGCATACATTGCATCAACCTCACTACAAAATAGTTTTTTAAATAATATTAGGTATGAACTTAAAGACGAATCTTCTGATACGCTAGGTAAATTTAAAGGAACATCTACTCCACAATCTTTATTTATATTGGCTTCTCCAGTTGTAGCTGCATCTGCAGGAGATATTAAAGGGCCTTTAATCTTTGGAGAGATAAATGTTATAGATATTCTTGACACTGGTGGACTGCCAGAAATTTTTATTTGTAAAGATCCTGCAGCTGCAAATTACATGCTTATAGGGTGTGAAGATAATTCTTTTCCTTGTACAGATGATGGGAGTGCGCACGCACAGGCTTGCGATGGTACTACACTTACTTCTACTATAATTAATAACAGTGTGCTTCAAGGTGCACTATGTTGTACTGTAGGCTGTGAAGGCTTTAGTGTAACTACAGGGAGTATTGGAGATGCAAGTGCAAATATAGCTAACGGTACAGCAGGTTTTACTGTAGCTAACGGAGTTGCTAATTATACAGTAGTTGTAGATGATTATGAATTAAATGATGCTAATGCCGCAGGAACAGCTTTTAGTACTTCTAATACAACACAAACTGAAGATTCATTTACTATTTCATCATTATACGCAGGTACTTATGAAATAGAAGTAACAGATTCTAACGGATGTAAATCTTCTATACTTTTTACAGTACCTTTAAAAGGTGGAGGTACTAATCCAGATAATACCTACGGGTGTAAAACTGCTTCTGCTATAAATACTGATAGCGGAGCTACTAATGACTTAGACGAGCTTTGTATATTTTGTAATGCTACAACTGGTTTATTAGAATCGTCAGGTAGAAATACTTTTACAAATGATTGGGTGTTGGTTAATTCCCCAAGCACAGCAACTGCTGCAAGCTCAACTCCAGTTGGAGGAGATATTGATAATGGTACTTTAACTATTCCAACTTTAATTTTTCCAACATACGCTATATACTATGCAGCATATCAAGAAGAATATGTATTTAGCACATCAGAGTATTTTGATACGAGTAATCAAGCTAATCCTTACACGTATAAAACATACAGATTAAATATATCTGCTCAAGATTATGGAGCTGGTTATACTGATGCATTGAATACCGGTGCAAGTACTTTAAATTTTTTAACTTCTAACGCTACCTTAGTAGATACTTCTACTAATAGTAATGGAGGTTCTGTAGAGGTAACAGGGTTAGGTCCTGGAACATATGTTACTGTTATACAATATAACAATGATGGTACTTTAGACGGAGATGATGAAGTTGAACAGTGTTATGTTATAACAAGACCCGCTGTTGTAACACAGGGAGGATGTACAGATCCAGAAGCAAATAACTATAACGAAAGCGCTACTTTTAGTGATGGTAGTTGTAACTATGATAATACTGACACTGAAGACTGTACTGGTGAGATTATTTTAAATCCTACGTTTGAATGTGCAGATTCATTAGTAAATGGCCCTTCTATAATTTTTAGTTATCAAAATGCCTTAGATACAAATCCAGCATTAATGAATGCTGTTCAAAATGGATTTACTTTTACGCAGGGAGAAA
>Ga0098050_1000464_pt1 | contig 14744 bp, 11 predicted proteins | sample 14_taG_FD_77070 | JGI IMG/M metagenome (GOLD analysis project Ga0098050, IMG submission 77070) | Marine viral communities from the Subarctic Pacific Ocean - 14_ETSP_OMZ_AT15311 metaG | ecosystem: Environmental > Aquatic > Marine > Oceanic | place: Pacific Ocean | collected 2015-01-18
GTTCCTCTACCAAATGAATTACCAAACTCCTGTTCAAACTGATCTTGCGAAGTGTTTGAAATAGTCTGCTCTTTCCACTTCTCATCACGGCCTGGAACATCCCACCAATCTACTCGACTTGCTTTAAACTCATTTGTTTTTTGTACACCTCCTTCATAAAGCTTATGAAACATATTACCAATACCATTTGCGGTAGACGTAATAATAACACGTGAGGTTTTACCAGACGATACGACCGGATAAGTGGAAGTATAAAACTCAGTATCATTTTCAACAAATGCAAACTCATCGAGATAAAGAAGACTAACGGACTTACCACGAATAGAAGATGATGAAGTTGCATGAGCTTCAATGCGTGTATTATTAGAGAATTCAATGCTACCTTTATTTAAGGCCTTACAACCCGGTTGTAAAAAGAAAGGAAGATTCTCAAGCATTAATGTGATACGAGATAACATCTCTTTTGATGTTGCGGCTTTATTAGCAAGAACAGCAATGAGTTTATCCGAATGAAAAATAGAATACCAAAGTAAATACGCGCAAACTGAAATAGACTTACCAGATTGTCGACAAGCAAGAACAACATTAAATCTATTCTCATTGAAAGATTTAAATAGCTTTTTCTGATAATCATATGGCTTAAAGTATACAAGACCTTTGTCGATATGAATAATTTTGATATAGTTTTCAACAAAATAATCTACTGATTCTTTGCACCGAACATATTCTTCTAACTCTTCTTGCGTAAAAGAATGCTGAACCCCATCTCTTTTAACAGAAATGTTGCCTAAATAGCCTTTGTGCTGATCAGTATTTTTTTCTAGATTAATCTTCTGTTTCATCAAAATCTGCGTCAATTATTTCATTACGTACATTATCTATCGCAGAAAGAAGTTCCTGTGTTGTGCCTTCAAACGCGACCGCTGGTGTTTCATTTTCTTGTAATAACTGCTTTGGTCGATCGCCAGGCGCTGGTCCATCTTGAGTAATGACTTGCATTTTTCTCTGAAGATCGACTAACTTACCATTTATATCTGCGGTATGCTTGATACCATTAAAAAGAACTTCATATGCTCTTGGATGCTCAGCATCTTTCGATAATTGCTGAAGCTCTTGAATAGCTTCTATCGAAGTTTGAATGAGTTCATGATATGTATCGCGAGAAAACGAATAGTCTTTTTCAAGGTCCGCGCTTTCTTCTATTGAATTAATTAAATCCTTTGCAACTTTCTTATTATTCATCACTCAAACCCATAATTGTAGGTCGTATCAATAGTATATGTATCATTAGGATCATTTACAGATTGAGGATTTACGACATGTTTAATTGTTTGTTCATCAGTAGATCCAGAAGAATCAGTAAAGTTGACAATAGAATTTAGAATGACTTTTTTATTATCATCAATTCTACCAAAAATATTTATTCTAACATCAAATGCTAGAGTGTATACGATTTTACGATTTTTGACAAAGTCATTATCATATGTATCTTCCTTCGATACAGTTAGCAATTTAAATATAACTTCGTCCGTAAACGTTTCACCATCAATTGGATAATATGAACGACGTATAGACGGTTTAAAGTAAGGTATAATCTGCTCTACAATCTGTAAAGCTTCATCCTGTGTTTTTGCGTATACTAATAAATTAAGAGGAATAATATATGGGGCTGGAGAATAAACTGAAACAGGATCACCATTCGCGTTAATAACTCTGCATACATTATTCTTTGGCAATTGGCGATCAGTATCATAAGTAAGCGCGCCAGCAATTTCAAATGACATTCTCGGCAAAGTCAATGCCACGCGCTCATCAGTCAAATCTGGATTTTCGGCTAAGCGAACTAAAAAGGATTCTCGTGGCGCATAAGCTAAAGGAACTCGCCTTTGATTAGACAAGTTACCTGAACCATCTTTTCGAGCAACATGAATATCATTAAACATATCGCCAAATAAGGCGACTATTTTTTTAATAATACCATTATATGAATATGTACCGTACATTAAAAGTCACCAAATGGGTTTGTAGAATCAAAGGCCGTTATGCTATCAGCTATCGATTCAATTGCGTCATTAGAAGAATAGCCAGTGTTATTATTTTCACTTATTGAAAGAATTGTTGCGGTCTGACCAGAGGTTTTACCGGTAATACTTCCAGCACTGAACGTAACAAACTTATCTGTTTGATTACGTACATTTGAAACATGTATGAGATTTACATTATTTCCATTTGATAATTTTTGTATTTCAGCCGTAACCGTATTCGAACCAACAGTTTGACTAATAAGTTCGCCATTCGTGAATCCAGTGACTGAATCAACCGTAAGAATATATTCAGTAGCAAACTTGTGCTCATCGATTCCAATATGGTCAAGATCCATTTCTTCACCAGAGTACTCAAAGAGTGATGCGCTAAGTTTATAGACCGGAAGATTATTTAATTGATAAAATGGCTTTTCATGTTCAACAAAAGTAATTTCAAAAATAGTATTAGTTGACGGCATAAAAATAAGATCACCTTCTCTAGGACGAGAAAATTCTTCTATATTAGTGCCACTTAAAACAGGATCTTCTTTATTACTATTCGAATCTTCCCTTAAAAGAACTACACTAGAACCTTCAGGTCCTAAAGCTCGCGACTTAATTATGTTACCGCCACGATCCAATGCTTCAATTCTATTTGTAGCAGATGGAAGAAAACCTTGAGATACTACGCTTTCCCATCTACTCTTTGCGACAACAAAAGTAGCTTCATCTCTAATTTCTACGCCAAACTTTTGAAAGATATCGCCGCTATCAAATCCAGTCTTGTTCTCAATATACATTTCAATCGGTAACGAGTTTTTAAATTTAGAAAAGATATCTTCTCCAAATATATCATCTTTCGTAACGATTTCTCGTGGCACATAATGATAATTTTGTCCATAGATTTTGAGGGCCTCAATAACGAGATTCTCATATAGACTTTGTTGAGTACTAAGCCCACCACTTTCTGTAAAATTTGGATTGAGTGCCATTTACTTATCCAATAAAAAAATCAACAGGTGGTTGATACCGACGTTGCATTTCGTCTTCAAGCTCAGCTTGACGTGTTTTTCCTTCATTATATATTGTAGTGCCATCCATAGTAATGCCACCAATAAGTTCAACGCCATTAAACTTCATGAGGTTCATACCCCACTGCTTTTGGATTAAGGCTGCAGCATACGCTTTTAACCAACGATCATTCCACGCAGCTGCAGTTGCTGCAGGGTCAATGAATCGATATCCACGACTTACGATATAGTCTCCAGCTTTAACATCATCATCCCAATCAAGTTGAATATTTAATTTGTTTTCATAGCGTGAATACTGGAAGTGATCTATACCCTGAAACAAATCGTCTAAAAGACCAAGATATTGTCTGGCTTGTACGTATGTTGTAACACCGCCAGAAAATGATAAATCGAATAAGTCATTCAAATGCAATTGATACTCAATATTAAAAAGAGAACTATCAAAACCAGATCTTTGATTAATTGGAATGACGCGAGTAATATACGCTACATTATTTCCAACTGTAATGTATTCGTTATCAATATCAGTTTGCGTAAGTTGCGTCTTAAAATAATCTTCTACTAAAGCATCTACGTGAAACTCTTGCCAATATTGAATGGCATCATCAATACGATCTTCGACTTGGTTATCAGATACATTGATTTCTAGAACATCTTTACCGAGTGCTCTTAAGCAGAATTCTTTGAAGTCAGTACGTGTTCCTGGCTGTGCCATTAATGTATCCTTTTAGAATATATTTATATGATCTTATCAAGTATAAGAGTGATAGTACCATCATCTTGAACAGTTCCTTCGCCATCACGTATCTCAAAGAAGATTTGTGTCGTTCGTGAGATACCATTAGTGATAGACCAGGTACGTGATGATGTAAGAGCTTGCCAAGTGCCTATAGTGCCAGATGTAACAGTACCTGATATAAGAGTGGCTCGTATTTCATAGTCGCCTGGGGCAGATGACTTTGGATCGATCCAGTCACCTAACGCAGATGATGGAGTGCCTGACGGCGCAACGATATCACCGTCAGGATGAAACTCTACACCAGCATTACCACTGCCCCCAGAAACAAATGTTGTAGTAATAGTTCTTGTCGGAACCGTGATAACATCAGCCGGTTCTGCCGAGTTAATACACTGCGCCAGCATATGAAGAATCATACTCATTAAGTTAAATTTCCAAATATGTGACAATCTGTAGCACTACGAAATAATACTGCCATGGTACTATTTCCGGCTAAGGTCACCGACGCCGTGTTAGTTCCATTAAAGAACATAGATAGCCCAGATCCACGTGTAATAGTTCTAGAAGTACTTCCAGTACTAATAATAACAATATCACGCGCAGCAAATGTGCCACTTGGTATTTCTATACCAGCACTAGCAAATACGACTGTGTTGGCATCGGCTGCAGTAATAGTACTACGCGCTGCGCCAGTAGATCTTCCAGTTATTGTATCGGCAGTAAAGTCACCCGTAACATTAACATCAGTCGGCAATCCAATAGTAACTGTAGAACCTTCTGATCCAGAACCAGATACTTCTACTTCATTAGCTGTTCCGGCAATTGTTGCGATATAATTACCCGTTGTGTTTGTTCCTAAAGCAACCGCATTACTTACTATTGTTGCGGTTAATGTTCCGGAAGCAAGATTTGTAAGAGTTACTGATCCACTTAAATCACCACCGAGAGTAATAACCGGATCAGGAATATTTGTGAAGTTGGCGAACTCTAAGTAATGTGATCCTTGTTGACCATCAAGTAAATCAGCGTCTAAGCCAGAAGTAGCACCATCGTTGCCAGCGTGCCAAATCGTATTATTAGTATTATTATCTCTAATATATACGTTTGATACGTTTCCATTATCTAAGCCAGAAAATATGTGAGAACCTTCTGTTTCGATATAAAGAGAACCACCGTTTTGTCTAATGCGCGATTCATCAGACCCAGAGCCTTGATCCGTTTCATTAAGAATAATTCTAGGCTCAGTCAAAGAAATCGTTAAGTTACCAGTAATAGTTCCACCGGTAGAGGCTAAGTAGCTTAAAGCAGGAATTCTAGCTGAGTCGAATGTGCCCGATGTAATCTTTGATGCATCTAAATTAGGAATTCTAGCGGAAGTAAAGGTTCCAGTAGTAATTTTCGATGTGTCTAAATTTGGAATACGAGACGCTGAAAACGATCCAGAAGTAATCTTTGACGCGTCAAGGCTAGGAATTCTAGCATCAGCAAATATGCCACTCGTAACATCGGCAGCATCATGCGTTTGAGCAGTTAACTCTTGTTGAACAAACTCAGTAGTTGCTAATCGAGTCGAATCATTGCCAGTTGTTTGTGTTGGCGCTGTAGGATTACCAGTTAGAGTTGGTGAAGATAAAGGCGCCTTTAAATCTAGTGCGTTTTGAAGACCATCGACATTACCAATCACGTGGTTATGAGAATCATCGACAATAGAAACTGTAAGAGTTCCAGAAGCAAGATTTGTTAACGTTACGCTACCTGTCGCATCTCCTGCTAAGGTTATAACTGGATCAGCGACATTTGTTAAATTAGTAAAGTCTAAATAGTATGATCCTTCTTCACCGTCAAGTAAGTCAGCGTCTAATCCCGATCCAGAACCAGCCGCAAATCTAGCGGTTGGAATAGTTCCAGAGCTAAGATTACTTGCGTTAGTATAATAGCTACCTTGCTGACCATCAAGTAAATCCGCGTCTAAGCCAGAAGTAGCACCATCATTACCAGCATGCCATACTGTATTTGATGCTACAGCTAATACGCCTGTGGATGTGTTCCATGTAAAATTAGAATTACCTTCGATTGTGCCATCGCCGGTCCATACCGCAACTTGATTATCTACTGCCGTACCGACCTTTAAAACATCACCGCCACCGGAAGCAGCAACTGCGCTTTGAACAAACTGAGTAGTAGCGATCTGAGATGTAGAAGTTCCAGACGTAGCAGTTGGTGCCGTTGGTGTTCCGGTTAAAGCAGGTGAAGCTAAAGTAGCATAATCGCCAAAATCAGAAATCTGTGACTCAGTAATTGATAGCGCTGCTTGGTGTTGAGTAACATTTGACTGGGCAATCCGCGCATCAAGAAACGTACCCGAAGTAATAGAGCTAGCTGCTAAACTTAGACTACCAATTTCCTGTTGAACAAATGCGGTTGTAGCTATTTGAGTTGTATTAGTTGAACCAGAAGCAGTTGGTGCCGCCGGTGTTCCAGTAAAAGTAGGAGAGGCTAATGATGCTTTACCTGCTAAGTCAGCATCGACCTCGTTGATAGCAACAACTAAGTTGCCGTTAGCGGTTGTTGTAAGAGATGATAGGGTGCCAATCTCGCCATCAATTTCATTAATTGCAGTCGCAACACTAGTCGCCGTAGTCGTAAGTGTAGAGATCTCACCTACATCTGTCACGAAAAGATTATATTGATCTGCCCATGCGCCGAGTAGTGTTGAATCTGTTACTGATCTATCTGCCATTCTTTAACTCTTGAACTGTGCTGTTTAACTTATTTATCTGTTCGCGTAATTCATTTAATTCTACTCTAAGCATTTTTATCTCTTGATCTTTTTCCCGTTGTGCCTTTGCCATTAGCTTTGCTGCCTCTAGCTTTTTCTTATTGACGGAAACAATCGCTCCATTTTCATCACGCCTAAGATCAGGTTTACCTTCAACTTTTAACATTATGTGGCTAGGGCAATACTTCTAAAGTCACTTAGACGAGGAACATCTGATGTTGTCGGTGAACGGAATACTAATTTATATTGATAGCGCGTAAACGGCTCTAACGCAGTTGTAGTTGTTGGTATTGTATATTCGTACTCGCGAAATATTTCAATATTATCATCAGCTGGTATAGTTTCATCCAAAGTTGCTAGTGTCCAATCAACTTCAGTAAGGTCTACATCATTACCAGAATTAGCTACACGATAGTAGAGATCAATAAATGTTCCGCTAGGACGATTAGCCGCAAAGAGTACTTTTAGTCCAATCGCTTCTTCGCCAAGAGTGATTGGTTTAAATATGTGTTTAGCGGCTGCCGTACCAGCAGATGAATCTGTTTCTGCGACATATATTTCAGGAGTATTATAGCCAGCAGTTGATCCAGATGCCTCTTGATTATCAATACGGTTTCTAATAACGCCGGCTGACATTCTAGATAAATCAATTGTAGGAGCAACAAGGTTTGAAGTACTTGTTAAGGTAGCTCTCATTGTAATAGATTTTTTGCCAGCGCCAAGATTTGTAGTTTCATTTACGGTTGAGGCAACAACCTGCGGTCCATCGAATACATTATTTTTATTAATTAGCATACTCGAAAATGTGCTATCTTTTACATATTCAGTTTCTTGCTGTGAAGGTGAAGCGCCAGTTGTTGTTTTAAATGCCCAATCCACCGTAGCATTTGGATGACTAAGTTGGTTTATATTTGGATATAAGGTATCAAACTGATTTTGGCCAGTGGCGAATCCATTCGAACCACCTCCAGTAGCTGCGCTTGTACTTGTTGCGGCTGTGACTACAACAGTAAAGCTATCAAAGTCTTCAGCATCAGCAACAGTGTGAGTAGCATTTAATTGTCCAGCGGTAATTCCACCTACCGCAGTAAGTCCACTAAATGTAACAGATGAACCATTTGTTAGTCCATGATTAGGCATAGCAACTCGGATAGTTGGAGCTGCTTGAACATTTGTCACCCGAATTGGATCAGTATCTAGTGCTACTTCTGGCAAATCAATATTTTCAAAATAAGCTACAGTACTTGTTCCAATATTGAACTCAGCTCTATTAAGTCTAAACATCAAATCACGCGATTGATCGGGCGTCCATGTAGATCCATTCTGAGATTTAAAGAAAGAACCAAGAGATGGTTGCTGCATTACACGCTGTGTAGTTGAACCAGATAAAAACTCAGTGACGGCTGCTGTCCAAGCTTCATAATCAAGTGATTCTGAAATTACAACAATAGCATATTCATTTAAACCATCTAGATAAACCGGAGAAGGAAAGGTGAACTTTGTTAGTTGTGCTCGTCCAGAAACACTATTTGGATCGGTTGTAGTGTTTACATTAGACGCAGCAACCATGACTTCAGCACCGGCCACTGGTTGATTCGTCGGTATGCCATTTACCATCGGACGTATTTGAACACGAACTGGTTGGCCACCTGACGTTGGCTTAGATCTAAAAAATAGATCTACTGACGTGACGTACATTCCGGTTTCTCGTTCAACCAAAAAGCTTTGTGCGATCGGATCGATCCAAACGATTGGTTGTGGAGTTGGCTGTGGGCGTATGCCAGTAACAGGTCTGCTCTGTGTTTCTAAAGTACCTTGCGCTGTGTATGTAGAAAACGCTGAAGAAATAGCATCTTCGTCACTAGTAGCTGCAAAATCACGAACCTTAAATTCGCGAGCACCAGTTCTAAACCGAATAGAATCCGTATTCGGAATAAAAAACGATCCTTCAATTGTACCATTCGCGTCAGAAATTAGATTGCTAGAAGTTTCTGGGTGTCCGGATAAAAACTCAGTCTCATTATTTCCGGTCAAGTCATCAGCGACATCGGCCATAAATTGAAACGGCTCTTCTCTACACCACGCCGAAACATCTACTCCATCAAAAAATGGAGTATGACGCATATTAGCCAATAAGCCTTCGATCTTAAAGAATACTTTTCTAGAACGAATAAATGGAATAAGCGTAGTGTTAACTGTTATAGTATCAGTTGTCTGAGTAATACTCCCAGGTAAAGAGATATTCGGAACTATTAGAGGAGTTAGCATAAAGTAATTACCTTTGTTTTCTACACCTATTTATATATTAACGCACCTGCATTATATTTTCAAATGTAAGGCCCGTGACAAATCCACCACCGCCACGTGTTGTTGAAGTACTATCAGTGACATTATCTACACCTGTCCAATTCGTATTCCAATTATCAAAATGATCATTTTGATCTGGAGATATTATCGGAGTTCCAGTAGTTGGGCTTAATGTACCAGTTTGTGTAATAGTTGTTGTTGTTGTTTCTACATCTCTCCATTCGTCTGAATCCGGAGAAAGTGTCACGAATCCGATACCAGTTGTAATGGCATACGGATTAACATTCACGACACTTGAAGCCTGAAGCTGTTCTGTTTCAGCAACCTCAGAGTATTGCATAAAGAGCTGATCGCCCTTTTTAATGACGTTATTTGATATGTCATTATCGCCGCTTGTTGACTTATAAATCATTCGTGTATTTTTTTCAACGAAAATGGCGCGAACTTCGCCGATAGTTGTATTGAGCGATGAACGATTGCTAGGATTAGAAAAGTCTGAAAACTTATGATCATTAAAAGAATCTACAAAAAATCCAGCTTGAAATCTACTATTACCATTTGCATCAATAACATCTAAGTTAGATGTTTCATTTTCAAGTAACGATAAAGTTGACCACTCTTCAACACGAGAAATACGGGACTCTAGTCTACCAATATCTCTCATTGTGTAGCGTTTATTATCAATAAAGCTCATTCCAACATCTAGTTGGTCTAGAGTACCTGGACCAAAACTAACCACATACAGTGGCATTACATTACTTGGAATTGCTGGTGTGACCGGGTTTTTCGATGAAATGCCCTTCGCAAATCCAAAATTACCTTCCGAAGAAAGATATAGAATATCGATACGAGGAAGATAAAAGGTAACGTCAGCTTGTATGGCTTCACCATTTAGAGGTATTTCGTTAACTAACGCACCAGCTGTACTATAATCAGTATTGTCATCGTCGATAACAGGTCGAAAATCAAATACTTCTGCTAGAAAAATGCTAACTCCATCGGGTCTTATAAACGATGGAATGTCAGCATACGAATATGATGGGTCTGAAATAAATGAGTTATAAGAATCAACATTGAAATAATCACCAGCACCGTGCTGGAAATATTTAAATGTCACTTTTACGTTTCCGCTCGGTGCAGTCGCACTTGATTTTAATTTTAGTTTACCAATTTGATAAGAGTTGGCGCGTTGACCATTGTCAAGCGTATAGCGATTAGTAATATCGGCATCGCTATCACTAACATCCTTTACAGAATCAATAACATAAATGTCGTGCTGACCTAGATTAACCTCATTTGCTTCAACACCACCGGTACCTGGGGTAATTACAGAATCAGTAACTGTCGTAAGTGTTTTACTTCTTGCTGAACTTGTAGTAGTTGTTTTATCTACGTATGCTATAAGCGTATGCGAAGTTGATGCTGCCAATCCAGAGAGTGTAATCGTTTGTAGACCAGCCGTAGTAGCTGATACTGAAACAATAGCGCCAGAATTGTTTACAAGAATCCAACCAGCAGTATTAGCCCAAGTTACATTCGAATCAAGCGTATCAAGAGTCTCATTGCCGGAGCCGTCAGAAGTAAAAGTAATTCGCCGTTGAGCTCTTACCGTAATATCTTGAATAGTTTGTATACGAGTTCGCAACATTGGAAATAGCAATGTGTTATTCGCAGTATCTTTTAATTTAGCATTATCACTCGTAAGTACGCTACCAGCATCATCAATAATATTTGCTTCAAATCCGCTGGACTGAAGGTCACGAACTTCATTGAATCCTTTGCCCGAATTCATCGCAACATCAAAAAGATAGAAGTGATAAATTGAAGCTGACTTATACTCAACAGCACGAACTCTTGCAGAACCAATCGTGGCATTAGTAGAATCTCTAAGATTAACTAGCTCAAATGTAGAAATATCTGGTAATCCAGTTGGAGCTTCGGTTCGAACATAGTTGCCAAATGTTATTGGAATGCTAGCATTATTTTGAGTTTCTGTGTCAAGCGCTCGATCGTGAACAATATTTGTTGATGTATATTTTTCAATCTCATAACCACGAACATATGCTTTACCGGGATCGGCAACAAATGTAAGTTTTGTATCATCGCCTGAAGTCAATTCGCTATGAATAATAAACGGATCAACTGTATAATTTCCAGATTCATCAAATGTTCGGCGAGCTAGTTCATCGCCTATCAAAGAATATTGAGTTCGAGATAGCGACTGTACCACGCGGGTACCTTTAATAATCGCAATCGTAAAGTAATCTACGTCAACGTCACCGTTCGTATCTTCGATATCTGATTTTTTCGTAAGCGTTAATGCATATTTAAGACGATCAGCACCTGGAGCATTTACATTATTTGTTCCGGCAGCATTTGAAAGAAGTGAGCTATCGCTTCCGGAAGTAACAATACTTTCGCCAACAACTAATCCAACTTCAAACTCGTCAGATGCAACTCCATACTTTTCTAAAATAAGCGATTGTGATGTAGCAACAACAAAGAATCCATTGACAAAGTAGACACCTTTATCAAGGTTAGCCTTTGTTCCTGTGCCAGTGGCGGCTGAAGCTGCTACAGTAAATGCACCGCTCGATCCTCCATTAGGATTTGTGAATGTAAGAGTTTCGCCATTTTGGAATCGACCACCGGTGCCAGATCCACCGTCAGTGTAACGTATGTATAGAGTTGCGGGATCAGATCCAGCGACTGCCACTGATTGAATTAAAATAGCGGTTATTCCACTAGTGCCACCAACAACGGTAGCTCCAGCTTCGATACCAGAAATATCAGCGTCTTGAACCTTTACAAACTCATAGTTAGAATCAATTGAAATTCCACCGGGAATAACAACTGTACCTTCTTTAAAAATATTTTGGCCAAACCGTGTAATTTGATTTTGCAAAATAGTTTGAAGCTGAGTTAGCTCGCGAGCTTGTACTGCTCGAGAAGGTCTAAATAGAAGTCTATGAAAACCTTTATCTTCATTAAAGTCATCATAGTACGGTGAGAGACTAGTATCAATTGCCATTCGTAATTCTTCTTTTTTTAAAACTGTACGACGAGTTTAATATCTTCGGTCTGATCAGTAGCACGAGAAACAGGTGAGCGATTTTCAAGATATACCATTCGACCCGAAAGGTTATCAATCTCTGATGGATTTGATGCGCCAGATGCTGCGATCGTTCCACTTGATGTAGAGCCGCTTAAAGATTCTCCATTCGTAAAGGCAGTATATCCAGTTTCATCTGTTTGTGTATAATACAGATATTGATTAGCAGAATCGTAATAATTAATATATGCCTTTGCGCCTGACGATCCACCAGTAATAAGTTCATCTTCTTGCCATGTTCCACCGCTAGCAACATCGAGAAAAGGCATTGCTGTTCCAGTAGATGCTGTATAGGCCTTTTGAGTAACACTACGGTCAAGAGGATTTTTAATAATCATTAGCTGTCGATAATTATTTGATGGAATGAAGTCGCCAGAACCTTCAGCACCAGTTAATACGACATTATACATTAAATAGTTTGCTTGAAGATCAACAACTGGGTCGTATCCAAAGCCACCCTTTACTGCGCTAAACTGCGGAACCAAAACAGCGTCTGTTCCAGTTGTCGTTTCAGCGGGCGTAACAGTGACATTAGTATAGCTATAACCCGCTGTATTAATTGTCGGTGATGACTGAATCGTATTTGAGGAAACAGTGGCAGTTGCGGTAGCATTAAATCCATCGCCGGCAATATTAAGTGTTAAAGAACCATTAGTATAACCAGATCCACCATTCGTGACATCAATACCGGCAATTTCTCTACCGAGTGATACCGGAGCAAGAACTGGATCAATCTCTGCTGGCGTAGTCGGCGATCCACCAGTAACAACTACTCTGGCATATGTATATCCTGAACCAACTGCGGTCACTATAATGCCAGTAATAATTCCACCAGCAACAGTAGCCGTAGCAGTTGCGCCTGTACCATTTCCTTCAATTGCTAATGTTGGTGCGCTTGAATAACCAGCTCCAACGTTGACAATATTATAATCCCAAATTTGACCTAGTGTAGCATTCGATGCAACGTTATCATCTCGGAACACCGGCATAAAGTCGTTTGTTACGAACTTGTCATCTTGTGAAGCAGAAATTGTATAAAGGAATTTCCAAACGTAACCATCACCTCCGGCAGATGGGGCAACTGATCCTCTATCTCCGGCAACGCCAGAACCACCATCGTCTACACCATTCGGCTCGACTGTAGAAGCACCGGTACCAGCTCGAAGACAAATGTACACGTTCTTTTCACTATTCAATACATAATATTGTTTAGTGTTTTGAGTAGGATCGTTATCGTCATACGCTACATATGTATTACCATTTGTCCAATTATACCGAGGAACGCAACTAGCAATATCAGTAATTTGCTTCATTGATTGCATCGCCAACCGCGCCGCATTTTCATCTTCGGGATCAATATTTGGAGTTGGTGGATTTGTGTCTGTTGGCCAATCGATTGCACGACCAATCGCCAGATAGTATCTATCGACTCCAGAATCAATATCGCGTTTAGCGTATTGGAGATTCTGAAGGCGGAACTGATTTGTAATAATCGCAGTCATGTTATCTACACTCTAAGTTACTGTTATCTTTATTTATATAGTTTATGGAAGAAGTTCATCAACATTTTCGATTTCTTCTTCTGGTTCTAGTTCTGGTTCTGGTAAATTATAAAACGTTCTAGCTTCTTCCTCAGTGTCAAACCAACGCCAACCTCCTTCGGTTGGATATGTATAAGTATCTCTTTCTTCTTTTAAAAGAGTGTACGTTGGCGCATATACAAAGTTAGGAGCTTCGAAAAGTTCTTCATCTTCGACTCTAAAAAATGACATAATATTATCCTGACACTGTCCAGTTTTTATTTGTTGCAATTGACGTATTAACAGTAGGATCATCATGGCCCCACTGATTAGAAATAGTTATAGTTCTACCAGTAGCACCAGTGAGGTCTGGTAGATTAGTGAAAACATTATTAAGTTCATTAGCATCTAATTTCCCAAAAGGAATATAAAAGTTTTGTGCTAGGCCGGTAACCTTACATTTGATTATCGAAGTCACTTGATTACCAAACGTATTATTATTTATTGTTGTTACTCCACTCAGGTCTAATTCTGGTACTTCCTTTAAACTTCTATTAACCTGAAATATATCTCGTATATCATTTACATTATGAAAATTTTCAATCTTTGGTATGTATTCTAAAGCAGGGCAATAATAAAACATATATCTTGCCCTTATATTAGAAAGTGATGTAGGTAAGATAATTTTCGGTGCAACGCGCATACAATAATTTTCGCGAAACAGACTATCAATATCAGGATAAGTTAAGCTCGATAAATCCATTAGCCTAGGATGTCGTTTTAACGACCAGCATGCATAGAACATATTCTCTACATTTGCACAGTTACTTAAGTCCATATCTGGAACAGATTCCAAAGATCTACATACATAAAACATATGAGTTACGGTTAATATTTTTCCAGACGTAAAATCGTAACTATCAGGTAAACTATAAAGAGAATAGCACTCTCTAAATGTATTAGTAAAATTAGTGCACTTTGTTGTATCAAATGCTGGCACCTGTTTCAATGACCTACATGCAGAAAACATACCTTGTGCCGATAATGGTGCAGAATTAGACATGTCAATATCTATTTTTTTCAAAGCATAACAATTTTGAAACATTTCATAAGTTCTTGCTAAATTGTGCATAGGCGAACCAGTAACACTTTTTAGATAAAAACAATTTTGAAACATTGAGTTCGCATCTACTATATTTGGCGCATGAATTTCTACATTTTCTAAGCCATAA
>Ga0098050_1000472_pt1 | contig 14588 bp, 18 predicted proteins | sample 14_taG_FD_77070 | JGI IMG/M metagenome (GOLD analysis project Ga0098050, IMG submission 77070) | Marine viral communities from the Subarctic Pacific Ocean - 14_ETSP_OMZ_AT15311 metaG | ecosystem: Environmental > Aquatic > Marine > Oceanic | place: Pacific Ocean | collected 2015-01-18
CTCAGGATGGTAACTATATTAATTTTTATTACACAAAAAGAATTGATGATGTAGGAGCATATACAAATGCAACTGATGTTCCTTATAGATTTGTACCGTGTATGATAATGGGCTTAGCTTATTACTTAGCTATAAAATATGCACCACAAAGAGTTCAAGAATTAAAATTATTATATGAAGATGAATTAAAAAGAGCAGAGTCTGAAGACGGTTCTTCTAATTCTACTTATATATCACCTAAAATTTATTACCCAGGAGTCTAATGACTACTTTTGCATCCGGTAAATTTGCTTTAGCTATCTCTGATAGATCAGGTATGGCTTTTCCATATAATGAAATGGTTAGAGAATGGACTGGTGCTTTGGTCCATGTTTCAGAGTACGAGCCTAAACAACCACAATTAGATCCTAAGCCTACAAGTGCAGATCCACAAGCTTTACAAAGAGCTAGAACTGCTAGAACAGAATTTCCAACAGAAGATTTTTTACCAGAAAATCCTTTTGTAACTGCATCTAATACTACATTAAAAATTAATTTTCCAAATGGTGATTTACAGGTAAATGATTTTGCAAGATTTAGAAATGTTAAATCTCCGGTAGGTGGTGTTGCAGTGTCAACACTACAAATGTCTACAACATTAAATGGAGCAATAACAGATAATGCTACTACAATTAATTTAACTGATGGGTCACAGTTTCCTACTTCAGGTTTTATTGTAATAGAAAAAGTTTTAACTTCTTCAGATACAACAAACCCACTTCTTGTTGGAACATACCAAAATGAAGTTATACAATACACAGGAAGATCCACACATCAATTAACAGGTTGTACTAGAGGAACAAGTGCACCTTACAGAGGAGTTTCTCCTGAATCTACAGTTGCTGGATCTCATTCTAATTTAGCAAAAGTTTTTGGTTGTTATAAAGTTGTTTCTTTAAATGAAACATCAATACCAAGCACAGGTCAACCATCTACAACTACACAATTTGATGGTATAAATGTCACGTTAACTAACACTGCATCAAGTACAGAAACAGGAGGCGGTTTCCAGTGTACAATTGGGCCCATAAATGATAGAGGTTAATTATGTCAGGAATTTCAAAATATACATACACAACATTAAAACAAGCTATCTTAGATTATACTGAAGTAGATGATTCTGTTTTTACAACAACTGTTTTAGATGGTTTTATTATGTCTGCAGAAATGAGAATTAATCAAGAGCTTCCAACAGATGCAGACAGATTTGTTCAAGAAGGTACTTTAGTTGCAGATGATAATACTATTAATGCACCTGCAGGAACTTTGTTTATAAGAGGTATTGAAGTTTTTGATTCAACTTCAGTTACTACAGGAAAAGGAACTTGGTTAGAAAAAAAAGATCAAACTTATTTATCAGAATACACAGACAGATTAACAGGCACAGAAGGAGATCGAACAGCACAAGATGTTACGGGACTTCCTAAGTATTATGCTATGTTTGGTGGAGCAACAAGTAATACTACAACCACTTCTGGAGGTATGTATTTAGCACCCACTCCAGATGCAAATTATATGTTTAGAGTATATTATAATAAATATCCTACAGGATTGGGTTCAGGATCAGATGGAGCAGCAGAGACTTATTTAAGTACTTATTTCCCACAAGGTCTTTTATATGCTTGTTTAGTAGAAGCGTTTGGATATTTAAAAGGTCCAACAGATATGTTGACATATTATGAAAATAGATATAAAAATGCAATACAACAGTTCGCAGGAATGCAACTGGGTAGACGAAGACGAGACGATTATACTGACGGAACAGTTAGAATACAAGTTAAGTCCCCGTCTCCATAAATAAGGAGAAAAAATTATGGCAATAACATCGGCAATATGTAACAGTTTTAAAAATGAACTTATGACTGCGACACATAACTTTACTGCGTCTACAGGAAACTCATTTAAAATTGCACTTTACACAAGTTCAGCGACTTTAAGTGCGTCTACTACAGCTTACAGTGCAACAAATGAAATCACTAATGCTTCTGGATCTGCATACACAGCAGGTGGAAAAGCATTAACAAACATTACTCCATCTTTAGATGGTTCAACAGCTTGTGCTGATTTTGAAGATATTAGTTTTACGTCAGCTTCATTCACAGCTAATGGATGTTTGATTTACAATGATACTGCAACCGGAGACCCTGCAGTTTGTGCAGTGGCTTTTGGTGGAGATAAAACAGTTTCAAGCGGAACTTTTACAATTCAATTCCCTGCTAAAGCAGCAACAACAGCTATAGTTAGAATAGCATAAGGAGACAATCCTTATGGCTAACACTTGGAGCACAGGCGTCTGGGGTCAAAATGAATGGGGCGATCAAGGTCCTATTGTACTTGAATTAACAGCACCTTCTGCAACTACTTCAAGTGTAGGAAGTGTTGTAGCCGCTCAAGAAATAACCGTAGCAATAACAGGTTCAGGTGCTACATCTTCATTAGGATCTTTAACAACAACTCAACTTTCAATTGTAGATTTAACGGCTCCAAGTCAAATGACTTCTGAAGTCGGAGACTTTGATAATGCCGGTACGTTAGTCGGTTGGGGTAGAAATGGTTGGGGTGAAGAACCTTATGGAGACTCATTTAATAAATTAGTTCAATTAACAGCACTACCAGTAGCAACAGCAAGTGTTGGATCTTTGTTACCTGCGGACGTCGTAGGACTGACTGCACCTAGTGCAGCAACAACAAGTGTTGGAGATATTTCTCCAGCGGATGTTATGGGACTAACTGGAGTATCTGCAACAACAAGTGTTGGTGTGATTTCGGTAGGGCTAGGAGTTCCACTAACTGCACCTGCTGTAGCAACTGCAAGTGTTGGTGCGATTTTACCTGCTGATGTTGTGGGACTAACTGGAGTATCTGCAACTGCAAGTGTTGGAGATGTTGTAATTGATTTAGCACAAAGGGTTTTATTAGATGGCCAGTTAGCAACAACAAGTGTTGGAAATATCATTCCTGAAATAGGGGTGCCATTAACCGGTTTAAGTGCAACGACAAGCGTTGGCTCAATTACGCCTGATGATGTTGTAGGATTGACGGGACTCGAAGCAACTGCAGAGGTAGGTACAACAGGTTTTGGAACATTGGCATACAAAGATATTGACATAACAGGGAATACGTCTTATACAGATGTAACGCACGTAGCTTAGGAGACAAAAATTATGGCATCAACATACTCAGATCTTGGCCTAGAATTAATGGCAACCGGTGAAAACGCTGGTACTTGGGGAACAAAAACAAACGCAAATTTAAACCTTATAGAGCAACTTACAGGTGGTCACTTATCAATATCAATTGCAGGTGGTGCACAAACTACAGCTTTAGATATAGATGACGGTGCTTTAACAGGTACTGCTCAACAAAGAGTTTTAGAATTAACAGGAACAATTACAGGAAATCAAATTGTAACTTTTCCTTTACTTACAGAAAATTTTTATTTTATAAAAAATGGCACAACAGGTGGTCATACAGTTCAATTAAAAGCAGCCTCGGGTTCAGGTGCAACAGTCACTTATTCAACAACTGATAAAGGTTGGAAAATTATTTATCTTGATGGTGTTGCAACAAATACTGGTGTTTATCAACTTAACGATAATTTATCCGGGTTAGTTGTTGGAACTGATGTCCAAGCTTACGACGCGGGACTTGCTGCAATAGCAGGTTTAGCGGTTACTGATGGTAATATAATTGTTGGTAACGGTTCAACATTTGTTGCTGAAAACGGAGCCACTGCTAGAACGTCTCTTGGTGTATCTATTGGAAGTGATGTACAGGCATACGATGCACAATTAGCAGATGTTGCAGGTTTAGCTGTAACTAACGGAGGTTTTATTGTTGGCGATGGTTCTAATTTTGTTTTAGAAACTGGCGCTACTGCAAGAACTTCTATAGGATTAGGAACAGCAGACAACGTAGAATTTGAAGACACACAAGTAGATTCTTTTGGAGTAGGAACTGCTGCATCAGGAACAACTGGAGAAATAAGAGCAACTAATGATGTAACTGCTTTCTATTCTTCAGACGTAGCACTTAAAGAAAATATTACTAACATACCAGATCCAATAGAAGCTATAAAAAAATTAAATGGTGTTTTATTTGATTGGAAAAAAGAATACATGGATAAAAGAGGTGGCGAAGACGGCTACTTTGTTAGAAAAAAAGACGTAGGTGTCATAGCTCAAGAAGTAGAAAAAGTTTTACCAGAAGCTGTTGCACAAAGACCAGACGGTATTAAAGCTGTTAAATATGACAGACTAACTTGTTTACTTATTGAGGCAGTAAAAAAACTTTCAGCGCAAGTTGATAGTTTAACTAAAAAGGAGAGTTAAGAATGGCTGTCCCTTCTACAAATACAAGTTTAGAAGATATTCAAACTGAATTCGGTGGTTCTAATCCAATTTCATTATCAGAATATTATTTAGGTGGTTCCAATGTTTCACCTGGAAGTCCCGCACCTAATGGACCTATTCCATCTTCAGGACAAATTTCAATTGGACAATTTAGAGGTGCTTCAGGAGTCTATAGTATAGACTTTGTAGTAGTAGCAGGCGGTGCTTCAGGTGGAAGTAACGCTAGAGCTAGAGGTTCAGCTGCAGGTGGAGGAGCTGGAGGATATCTAACATCAACACAATCAGTAGCAGCTGGAAATGCAGTGACAGTAACTGTTGGAGCAGCTGGTGGTCAACCACCATCCGGTAGCAGTAAAGGAAACGATGGTTCAAGTTCTTCAGTATCAGGTCCGGGTATAAGTACAGTTTCAACTACAGGAGGCGGCGGTGGCGGCGGAGGTGATATTACTCCTTCAGGACGTAGCGGCGGTTCTGGTGGTGGATCCGGTTATACCGGTGGCGGCGGTGGTTCTGGAACGCCTGGTCAAGGTAATCCTGGTGGTAGCGGTGGTCCTGGTGGCTCTCCTTACGGAGGAGGTGGCGGCGGTGGTGCTGGTGCTTCTGGTACTGGCGGTCACGGTGGTCCTGGTGGATCAGGTTCAGCATCTTCAATTACCGGTTCATCTGTTACAAGAGCAGGTGGCGGCGGGGGTGGAAATGAGATAGGTGGCGCAGGTGGCGGTGGTTCCGGAGGAGGCGGCGGTGGCGGCCGAAACGGACCCGGAAGTCAAGGTCAATCAAATACAGGTGGTGGTGGCGGAGGTTCCGGTGGAATTTCTAGTTCACACGGTGGCTCTGGCGGAAGCGGTGTAGTTTTATTGAGTGTTCCAACTGCTAAATATTCTGGTACAACATCGGGTTCACCAACAGTTACAACATCGGGTGCAAACACAATAATGAAATTTACTGGAAATGGGAGTTACACAACATAATGGCGCATTTTGCAAAAATAAATTCAAGTGGGATTGTTGAAGAAGTAAATACTGTAGCTAACGAGGTATTACATGATTCTAATGGAATTGAACAAGAAGTAAATGGAATAAATTTTTTAACTGAACTAACAGGTCATTCTTTATGGAAACAAACATCTTATAATACTTATGGAGGTGTTCATAAGTTAGGTGGCACACCATTAAGAAAAAATTATGCTTCAATAGGTTGGACTTATGATGAAAATAAAGATGCTTTTATTGCACCAAAACCTTACAATAGTTGGGTATATAATGAAAACACTGCAGATTGGGATCCACCAGTTGAAAGACCAGATGAATCTACATTAACAGACAATCAGTGTATACATTGGAACGAATCTACGTTAGAATGGGAAATTGAAAATAGAACATAATAAAATATAGAAAGAATTAAAATTGGAAAAAATTAAAAACCCTTCTTGGAATTTTTATTTAGATACAGTTAATCCTTGTGCTTTTTATGGTAATGTATTTTCTAAAGAAGAGTGTGAAAAAATAATTAAAATTGCAAAAAATAAAGGTTTAATTAAAGGAATTACACTTGGGGATACAATCAATGTTAGAGAAAGTAAAATTTGTTGGTTGTATGCAGCTGATGATTTAGAATGGGCTTTTAGAAAACTCACTGATATTATTTTAAATGCTAATGATCGATTTTTTAATTTTGATATTTTTGGTTTAAATGAAGGATTACAGTTTACAAATTATAAAGCTCCTTCAAATAAATATGGAAAACATACAGATAGAAGATTAGGTACTGTTGTTAGAAAATTATCCGTATCAATACAACTAACTGATCCTAAAGAATATGAAGGTGGAGAATTATATCTATATGAAGATGAAAAAGGATCTGAAATGAAAAAAGAACAGGGAACATTAGTAATATTTCCATCTTATATATTACATGAAGTTAAACCTGTAACCAAAGGAGAAAGAAATTCTTTAGTTGCTTGGGTCACAGGTAAACAATTTAAATAATAATTATGAAACAAGAAGACGTAAAATGGTTAGAAGATATAATAAGAGAACAGTCTATTTTGGAATCTGTTGATTATATAAAACAACTTAAATATAAACCTTTATTATATAAAGATGGTTGGTGGATTGAAACTTGTAATCAAATTAACACAAAAGGTTTGTGTTTAGAATTTGGAGTCTTTGAAGGAAATTCAATAAATTTTTTTTCTAATAATTTAAGAGATAGGACTTGGTATGGCTTTGATAGTTTTGAAGGGTTGCAAGAAAACTGGTATGGAGGATATCATGGAAAAGGTTGGTTTAATAAGAACGGAGAAATACCTAATGTAAATGAAAATGTAAAAATTGTTAAAGGTTGGTTTAAAGAAACAGTGCCTTCTTTTTTTAAAGAAAATAAAGAAAAAATATCTTTTATACATATTGATTGTGACACTTATAAATCAACAAAAGATGTATTTGATAATATAAATCCTAAATTATTACAAAATAATACTTTAATATTATTTGATGATTACCATTCTTATTGGGGTTGGAAAGAAAATACATTTAAAGTATGGAAAGAATATGTACACGAAAATAATATAAAATATGAATATGTTTTTTTTGGAAAAGTCCAAGCTTTAATAAAAATTATTAAATGAATCTAGAAAAAGAAATTATGATATTTGATGATATCATACCAGTAGAAGAACAAAATAAATTAGCAGAGACTTTATTGGGAAGATATTTTCCTTGGTTTTATTTATCTGATATAACTGATAATTATAAAAAAGACAGTCAAGGAAGACCTGCTTTATCTCATATATTTGTTTTAAACAGTGAACCCAATAGTAGTTACATAGATAATGTAAGACCTATTCTTGATTCTACTTGTTCAGCTTTGCATTATAATAAAGTAAATATATTAAGAATTAATGCTAATTTACAATTTCCTCTAAATTTAAAATCAAAAGAATTAGATACTCCTCACGTAGATACAGATAAAAAACACAAAGTTTTTTTATACTATGTGACTGATAATGAAGCACATACCGTGATTTTTAATAATGGATTTACTAGAAAAATAAAACCTAAAAAAGGAAGAGTAGTTATGTTTGATGGATCTTTATTACATACAGCAGAACAACCCACCAAAGATATTCGTTGCGTAATTAATTTTAATATTGAATGTCTATAATCCATAGATTTGCAAATTCTTTTTTAGAAGAAATTACTTATCCAAGTAAAACGGAATCTTGGCATGTGCAAGGAATGTTAAAAAATAAATCTAATCAGATATTTAAATTCGACGTACGAGGTATGTCACAAGGAGATAACGAAAAATTACAGAAAAAAGGTAGTACCCGGTCTACAGCAGACAAAATGGTATTTGAAACAGATATTAATTGGGTGATATTTGATACTTTGGAAATAAATAAATATGTAATAGATAGGTATAATAAAAAACAAAGCACTAAAGATATTTTATTTGAAGATTTATTTAATGAATTAGACTGGAATATAGTACTGCCAAAATGATAGATATAAAAAGAAAAGTTTTACGAGGTTTTTTAAGAATTGAAAAATCTTTTAATCTAGTATAAACCCTACTAAACTAGGGATTAATATGTTACAAAAATTAGGATTTGCACCGGGATTTAACAAACAAGTTACAGAAACAGGAGCCGAAGGGCAATGGTTTGATGGTGATAATGTTCGTTTTAGATATGGTAGTCCCGAAAAAATAGGTGGCTGGAGCCAACATGGCACAAGTAAATTAACAGGTGCCGCAAGAGCCATACATCATTGGGAGAACAATGACCCTGTTAAATATGCTGCTATAGGAACCAATAAAATTTTATATGTTCTTCAAGGAGACATATATTACGATATTCATCCTATTAGAGAAACTTTAACCGGAGTTGATTTTACAACAACTGCCTCATCACCTACTGTCACTATTACATGTACCGGGGCTCATGGGTTAATACAAAATGACATTGTTTTGTTTGATAGTGTAACTGGTTTATCGGGCTCTACTTTTACCAATGCCTCGTTTGAAGATTTAAAATTTATGGTAACAACTGTACCCAGTTCCACCACATTTACAGTAACTATGACTACTGTAGAATCAGGAACTCCTGTAACTAACGGTGGATCAGCTTCTGTTCTTTGTTATTACAACGTAGGTCCTTCTCAACAAGTAGGTGGTTTTGGATGGGGAACTGCAAACTACGGCGGTCAAGCTACTAGTGCTGTAACTACAACTTTGGCTTCTACTATAAATGATACCGTAACCGACATTCCTTTAACTAGTTCTACTTCCTTTCCTTCTTCTGGAAAAATACAAATCGGATCAGAAAATATTAGTTACACAGCTAACAATACAGCTACAGGAGTTTTAAGCGGAGGAGCTAGGGAAATAAATGGCACAACTAAAGCAGCACATAGTGGTGGAGCAACAGTTACAAATATTACTGACTATGTTGCATGGGGTGATGCCTCTACAACAGATGTTACTATATCACCAGGTTTATGGGTTTTAGATAACTATGGTACAAAACTTATTGCATTAATCTATAATGGACCTGTTTTTGAATGGGATGGCGCACCTACTAATGCTACCTCTGTAAGAGCAACTATTATACCAAACGCTCCTACAAAATCAAGACATGTGTTAGTATCAACTCCCGATAGACACTTGGTATTTTTTGGAACAGAAACAACTGTAGGTAATAGTAGTACACAAGACGATATGTTTATTAGATTTTCAGATCAAGAAAGTATTGATCAAACCGATTCTTATACGGTTACCGCAAATAATACCGCAGGTACACAAAGACTTTCCGACGGATCAAGAATCATAGGAGCCATTAAAGGTAGAGACGCAATTTATGTTTGGACAGATACGGCATTATTTTTAATGCAATTTGTTGGAGCGCCTTTTACATTTTCTTTTCAACAGGTAGGTACTAACTGTGGATTGATTGGTAAGAACGCTGCTATTGAAGCTGATGGTTCGCCCTACTGGATGTCTGAAAATGGTTTCTTTACATACGACGGTCAAGTAAAATCTATGCCATGTTTAGTTGAAGACTTTGTTTTCGATGATTTAAATACAACAGCAAGAGATCTCATTAATGCAGGTTTAAATAATTTATTTGGAGAGATAACTTGGTTTTATTGTAACAGCGCATCACCTGTTGTTAATAGACAGGTTACCTATAACTATTTAGACTCAACAACAAAACAACCTATATGGACTACCGGATCTTTAGCAAGAACTGCTTGGCAAGATTCTTCAGTATTTAATTTACCTAACGCAACCTACTTTACAGCTAGCGACAACGATTCTTTTGATGTCATTGGTAACACGGATGGAATTTCTATATATTATAATCAGGAAACAGGGACCGATCAAGTTAATGCCAGTGGTGTTACTGCAATACCTGCTAATATTGTTTCTGGTGATTTTGACATTACCCAACGTAGAAGTAATACAGGACAAACTGTAGGAATGCCTGATATTAGAGGAGACGGTGAATTTATAATGAGAATTAGTAGATTTATACCAGATTTTATTGATCAAACAGGAAACACAACAATTAAATTTAAGACAAGAATTTATCCAAACAGCACACAAGTTACAAATAGCTTTACTTGTAGTCCTTCTACGACTAAAAAAGATGTGCGTGTAAGAGCTAGACAAATAGCTTTAGAGGTTGCCAATACTGCTGTTGGAGAAGATTGGAAACTAGGAACATTTAGATTAGACATACATCCTGGAGGAAGAAGATAATGGTAGCTTTTTACAACGCAGCTGATCAAGAGCTTTACAAAAAATATCAATATTTACCTCAAGAAAAATATAGACTAGGTCTTAATTTACCAAAAGAAGCACCAGTAGTTAACCAAGGTATTGTAAATACAAACGCTTTTGCAAACTCTGGTGGTGACAATAATTTTAATCTAGCAGGAAATAATTTTAATCTAGCGGGAAATATGTTTGGAGAAGGAACCGCCGTTAGTCCTGTTTTTGGCAACAGTTATATAGATACAGTTAGAAGAGAAGGTGCAGATTCTTTGCCTGCATATGAAAAGTTAATTCAAGCAGGAGGAACTGCTCCAGGTGGTCTATTTCAAACTGATTATTTTCCTGGAATTAAAAATGAATTAGTAGATGCATCGGGTAGAATTGCTGGTCAACCAGGTTATAATCCTAACATAAGTATGTCTGAAGATGCTTTTGAAAAAGCAGAAGATAAAAGAGGGTTTTTAGCTACGTTAATAAATAACGCTAAACAAGGTATGACAAATCTTCCTGGTTGGGCAAAAGCTGCAATAACGGCTGCAGGAATGATAAATCCTTTTACAATTATTCCAAAACTTATTGGTAAGGGTGGAGAAGGTGGTCCTACTTATGGTATAGCAGGGTTAAGTGATTCACAAAAACAATACTATGATTCGTTAGCTAGTCAAGGATTATTATTTAATGATTCAGGTATATTAAAAACTATGACTGGTAAAAATCTTATGGGTAAAGGTTATCTTGAAGGTCAACTAGATATTTATAATGATAAATTTGCAAACATGACTGAAGAAGAAATTGAGGAATTAAAAAACGATCCAAGAAAACAATTTAAATATAAACAATACCTAGAATCATCTGCAATGTTTAAAGAAAATCAAAAACAATATGAAGATAATCTTAGAAGCATGGGTGCAAGTAATATAAATGAAGCCGCGTTTGCAGGTCGGGGTGGTAATAGAGCTGCACAAGCTGCTCAAAAAGCAAGAGATGATCGTACAGTAGCACAAGCTTATGCAGGTAATGATGGTTATTCTGACGGTAGTTCAGGTCAACAGTTTGATAATAGAGGTAACGAAACAGGATATAACGATCCGTTTGATCCAGGTGGCGGAGAAAAAGATGGTGGGTTTATTGATGGCACAAATAGAAGACCGTTTGCATACGGAGGACTAGCAAGTATTTTATAATGGCAAAAATTGTACAATCATTAACTAGAGCTACAGAAGAGTATGAACAAAGAAATATACAGTCTTTAGTTAGAGACCTAGATGCTGTAATAACAAAATTAAACACCTCTTTTCAAGAAGAAGTAAAACAAGAAATAGAAGCTAAAAGTTTCTTTTTAGAATAATGACAATATCTAATTTATATAAATTTGTAGGCATAGATAATAGCACAAGTGGTGGAGCACTTACACCCCTAGGAAGTGGAAATCCTTTAGTTAGTGAAACTTATATTATTAAATCTATTCTTGTTACATCCGCAGGCACACCTACTGTGACTGTTACAAACAACAGTATTACAGCTATAAAATCTTCACAATTAACAGCTAACACAACAACAGAATTATTAACACAGCCTTTAATAGTAGAAGGCGGTAAAACTTTTACAGTACAGTCAAGTACTTCTGACTCGTTTGATGTAGCTATCAGCTATCTAAACATTAAAAAAGGAGAAATAGACTAATGAAAATAATGGAACCTACGAAGGTAGAAACAGTATATAGACATAAGGAAACAGGAGAGCTTTTTAAAGAAAGAAAAGACTGGGAAAGCAGGGGTTTTAAAAATGAAGACATGGCACAAGATGTAAAAGTATTTATGCCACCTCTTGATTTGTTGTCAAAAACCAAGTAAACATAAGAATTAAGGTAAATTTATGGCAATATCTAGAATGCAAGAACCCCAGCAAATACAATCAGGAATAGGTTCCTTACAGGACCCTAGACAAGGTTATTTTTTAGGTAAACTTGTAAAGAAAGCTGGTCGTGCTGTAAAGAAAGTTGTTAAAAGTCCTTTAGGTAAAGCTGCGTTATTTGCAGCGGGTGCGAACTTTGCACCAATGTTATTTGGTAAACAAACTTTATTATCACAATTTGGATCCGGTGGAGGTTTAGGTGGTTTATTAAGTAAACTTAAAAGTGGTGAAGGTTTTATGGGTGGACTTGGAAACATGTTCAGACATGACCCTAAATTAGGAACTGGTTCTAAATTTAGTATGGGTAAAATGTTAATGGGTGGCCTAGGTGCTACAGCTCTTGCAGCCCCATTCTTAATGGGTGGTGGTGATGATGAGGAAGAAGTAACAGAAGTTATGGATCCAAGATTACAGGTTCAACGTGCTAAAAATTATTACAGCGGTGCAGGTGATGCAGGCGCTGGTTTAGATTTTATGCCACGGAAAAAATATGTAATGCAAAATTTCTATGCAGCTGATGGTGGTCGTGCAGGTTATGCTAACGGTATGTTAGTAGAAGACGAAGAAGAAGAATTTATTAGATCAAATGCAGGTATGTCTAGAAGACAACCTCAAACATTTTTAAACATGGGCGGTGATGCAGGTCAAGCACAAGCTGAACAAATGTTAATGATGGAATATGTTAAGTACAAAAACAAAGGTGGTAATTTATCTTTTGAACAATTTGTACAAGCCGTGATGCAGGCATCACAACAACCAGAAGGTGCGGGTATGGAACAACCAGAGGCAGTTCAAATGGCAGCTAACGGTGGGTTAATGACCCAAGTACCAGGATATGGAAAAGAACCTGGAACAAATCAATTTGACTATCCTAGTGGTGGTGAAGAAGTTAGAGTCGGTAAACAAGAAGGTGGCATCATGGAAGCTGAAGCATCGGAGATGATTGACATGGGCGGCATGGAAAAAGACTATAGAAATGAAGGTGGTTTTGTAGCAATGGGCGGCGAAGAAAGAGCCGACGATGTACCTGCTAGATTAAGTAAGAATGAGTTTGTATTTACAGCAGATGCTGTTAGAAATGCGGGAGGCGGCGATATAGATAAAGGCGCTGAAGTAATGGAAAATTTAATGAATAACTTAGAGCAGGGCGGTGAGGTTTCTGAAGGGTCACAAGGTTTAGAAGGTGCACAAGCAATGTATGATCAACAACAAATGTTACAGTCGAGGGTAGTATAATGGCAATAGCAGAATTTTTAGAACCAGCAGTAAAAGATTACGCCGAACAGGCGAAAGCCGCATATTCCGCACCAATAGATACAAGTACATTTACTGGTAGACAATTTGTTGCTGGCGAAGATCCTTTACAAACACAAGCAATCAATCTTGCACAACAAGGTGTAGGTTCTTATCAACCATTTTTACAAGCAGCACAAACTGCACAGACAGCAGGGGCCGGGGCTCTAGGAAAATCAGCACAAGCTATTGGCGGACTAGGAAGTTATCAAACTGCAGCAGGCAACATTGCACAAGGTGCAGCAAGTATGACAGGACCACAAGCTTACCAACCTTTTATGTCTCCGTATCAATCACAAGTTATTGATGCAACTTTAACAGAGTATGACAAACAAGGTGCAGCAGGTTCACAAGCTATTAAAGATCAAGCTGTTGCTTCTGGTAATTTTGGTGGTGGTAGAGAAGGAGCAATGTTAGGTCAGTATGAATCAGATAGATTAGCAGACAGAGCAGCACTACAAGCTTCAATGTTACAACAAGGGTTTAGTCAAGCAAATCAATTAGCACAACAAAATTTTCAAAACCAAGGTAATTTATTTGGTATGCAACAAGGATTGTTTGGACAACAAGGACAGATCGGTACAGCACAACAAGGACTAGCTGGTGCATATGGAAATCAAATGAACCAACAATTTGGTCTATCAGACTTTCGTAGAACAGGTATGGGTCAAGACGTTTCTGCACTAGGTTCTCTTGGAGGATTACGTCAAGGATTTAATCAAGCAAACTTATCTGCTGATGCACAAGCAGCACAAACTGGAGCTTACGAACCTTATGGAAGATTATCACAATACGGTAATACATTAACAGGTTTAGCTGGTGGTGTAGCAGGATCACAGTATCAAGAACCAGGTCAAACAAGTCCATTCCAAACAGCATTAGGTACGGCTACAGGTCTTGCTGGATTGTTTGGTAAAATATACGGGTAATTAATTATGAAGCCATTAAATAGACCAATGTTTAGATACGGCGGCCCTATTAAAGAGGGTGTTATGTCGGGAATCAGGGAACCTAAAAAGAATGGCGGTTTAAGTAAACAATTTAATACAGGATTAGTTGGTGATGAAAGATATCCTAAGACAGATGGTAGAGAACATCACGTTGCTTTTATTCCACCAATTATGGCTGGTCTAGGCATAGCAGGAAGAGCATTAGCAAGACCGTTTGGTAAATTTATTATGAGACAAATGGCAGGTCCGGTTAAAAAAA
>Ga0098050_1000484_pt1 | contig 14284 bp, 14 predicted proteins | sample 14_taG_FD_77070 | JGI IMG/M metagenome (GOLD analysis project Ga0098050, IMG submission 77070) | Marine viral communities from the Subarctic Pacific Ocean - 14_ETSP_OMZ_AT15311 metaG | ecosystem: Environmental > Aquatic > Marine > Oceanic | place: Pacific Ocean | collected 2015-01-18
AGTTAGTGAAAAAGTTTTAAAACGACAGGGTGGCATATTTTATGAACTAAAATCATGTAATAAAAAAGATAAAAATGAAAAAGTTGAATTTACAGAACAATGGGCTGATGGTATAGAATATGATGATGTCCCAGTTAAAGGTGATGATAAAAATCCACAACAAAATATTAAAATATTTACAGGGACGCCTATGATTGCGAGAATGACTGAAGAAAAAGGTGAAAAATTATTTAATAATGAAGATTTTGTTATTACATCAATAGTAGATGGTATTGTTGAATTACAATCAAAATGTAGAGATTTAAAATATGAAATAAAATTAGAAGAATTACAATCAAGATTTCTTGTAGCGTGGTGTCTTACAACTCATAAGGCACAGGGGCAGACCATTAAGGAAAATATATTGATACATGATTGGGGTGCTATGAATAATGAATTAAAATATACAGCGATGAGTAGAGCCACAAATTCTAAAAGGGTATTTATAGAAAATTTTGGAGAAGCCAATGATTTTGGTGGTGATGATTGGATTGATTGTATGAAAGATGGGTGGTAAAAATATATAATCTTTTATTAAAAATTTATATATTAATTAATGGAGTTTCATTAGTTCTAAATAAATAATAATTTTTTAATTGTTCTTTTTGTTTTTGTGATTTATTCTTATAATTTGTTTTTTTTAAAATCTTCTTTTGGGAGGAGGATTTAATGCAATAGTAACTTATAGTTTGACCCATAAATAATGATGAGAAAATAGTTTTTTCAAAAACTATGGAAAAAGGGATTAAAAGGGAAATCTTCCCTTTACCAGACAACCATTTGTTTATTATATTTCCAATCTTCAGCATTACCAGTTAATCTTTTATTTTGTAATTGCGGTGGTGCTTTAAAATTAAATACATAATCACTAAATTTCTTTTTATTCTGATGTGTAGTATTTATTGCTATAAAATTAAAATTATCGTGATTTACAACACTATCAAAAATTTCATAACTTTCTCTTAATCCATGTCTTCCTGAATTAAGTGAAAGAAATCCATTCACGATTTTTTCTCGTTCAAAACGAGATTGTAAAGATGCACTAAATAAATAATCTGTATTTAATCTAATTTGTGGAGATATGGCTGTATAGACCTGACTAATTAAAATTGTCATAACATTTGAATTATCTTTATGGGATAAATGTCTTCCATTTGTAAATAATTTATTTAAAATAGGATTAACTCTCATTTCAGCACCTCTCCCGCCCGACCCTACCATGTCGTCTAATATCAACACAACATTACTTTTTACAATATCCTTCTTTTTTGCTTTTAAATTATGTTTTTTTACTTTCATTTGTGTTTCAATAATCGAAGGAAGAATATCTAAATTTCTATACCTGTAAGCACTCGGTATGCCGTCAAATCCAGCCAGAGTTTTACTAAATAAAAAAACACCATCTAATTTATTTTTTTTACTATATTCTTCTAAAAAATGTGTGATTAAATGAGATTTACCTGAACGACGAGATGCTATTACTATCATTGTAGCATTTTTATGAACTTTATTTACATCAAAATTATGTAAATTATTTGCTTGTAATTCTGGCATTTTTTCTAAAGTTTCTTTTTTGACCCCCTTTGATTTTTTTTGACCCTTTTCATTTTTCTCTCCATTTTCTTCTTTTAATTCTTTTCCTTCTGTATCATCTTTTACTTTTACTATTTTTTGTTTAACATTATCACCTTCTATGTTTCCACCGAGTTGTAATTCTGTAGCACCTGAATTCATTTCGGCTCTGATATTTACAATATTTCTTGATGGTTTTTTTAATTTTAACATATTTTTTGGTAAGCCAGGCATATATATGTTGTTAAGAAAAAATTTTACCATAATAATTTTCCAGCATAATACCCATTAGAACCTACAACAGAAATATTTTTAGCCATGCGTGTCCTGTATGCTTTTCTTCGTTTATTAGCAAATTCAAGACCTCTTCTTTTAATAAATGTGGGATAATCACCCATACCTAAAGCACCGATAGAGGCGACTTTTAATAATTTTATTTCACCAGTAGTTTTATGTTTTACTTTTTTAAAAACATCGATTTTTTTACCTTTTCTCGTAGAAGGTTTTACAATAACACCAAGTTGTCTTGCTCTGTTTTTAGTATATGTAGTAATTGAATAAGCCATTTACTATATATATTTATTTTATTTTTACATAATTTTTAACTTTACCTGTTGCCTTTTTTTCTTTTTGTGCTTTTTTAATTTTCTTTTTACCGACTTCTTTCATTGTTGCTGGTGTTTTTTTTGTTATTCTTTTTGTAGGACGAAATATATCACCTTTTTTTTTATAAGTTTTACTCCCGTCTTGCGTCCGCCAATCTTCTTTGAACCATCTTGATAAACCTTCTTTTTCTTTCTTTTTACCAACATAAGCATCGTCACTTCCGTGTTTTTTTTTATACATTTCTTTATATTTTTTGACAATTAATCCGCTTCTATAAGCACTATGTTTTGCTATTTTACTAACAATTATTTTTTTTGCTTTTTCATACAAAGTTTTATCTTTCGGCACAGCCATTTAATAAAAGGTTAGAAAATGTTTTTCCATAGTTTTTACAAAAACTAAAAGAGTGAGTGAGTATCGTAGGAAAAATATAAATCTATTGAAGTAAAATGTGTTGATGATGTAATTCCACCTAAATCAGCATCATACAATTGTGCTTCAAAAACTTCAGGGATATGGTCTGTTTCCATTTTTAGACCATCACCGAAATTTAATACTTCAAGACCAGCGGTAGATTTTTGTGTAGGGAAAGATAGAAATCCTAATTTATCTCCCGAATGAAACTGATTTGAAGAAATCATGGGTAATCGAACATAAATTTGTGATTTTGCATATCCAGTTCCTTCCTTGTTAATTATAGCAGTTTGAAGGGTAAAATTTTGAGAACGAATAGGGTTAGATAGAAAAACCTTGTTTATTCCGTTGTTTGAATTGGGAGTTAATCGTAAATGAAGGCACGGCATTTTTATATAATCACTTTAGAAAAAATTTTTATAAAAAAAATAATGGTATTTAAAATATTTTTATCTATGGTTAATTTATAAATGAGTAGCAACCGAAAACCATCTAAAGCCACCGATGAAGAAATCAAACTTTTCACGAAAAATACCAAAGCAACTATTTCTAAAACAGGATTATTTTTTGACCCTATAACTGGTAAATATAGAAAGGCACTAAAACAAGATGGAAAAACCAAAGGTTCTGGTAGAGCATTAATAGCAGATATGAAATACAAGAATTATTTAAAAGAAGTAAAAAAAAGAATAGGTGAAGACCAACATGATGATATTGTTTCTCGTGAAGAAAAAGCAAAACAAATGGGTTTTTCTAAATTACAAAAAGAACGAAAATTATTCGGGCAAGTAGGTGCAGGTGCTATTGGTGCTGAAAGTGTTGCTATAAAAAAAGGTTTAGATGAAGCAAAAAAAGCAGTTGGAAAAACACCGACAAATGTTAGAGGAAAACCACTACCACCACCATCATCACCACCACCATCATCTATGTCATCTTCATCTAACTTGCCATCTTCATCAACACTTAAAAAACTGAAAACAGCAGGAGAAGATAAAGATGAAACTCCTATAGCACAAACAAAATTAAAAAAACGTGGAAATCCTTCAAAATTTAAAAAAGATTTGAAATTCGGAACTACAGAATGGTATAATCAGAAACAAATGGAAAATAGAAGAAATGCTGAAAAGAAAAGAAAGGGAAGTGGTGAGGAAGCAATGAAACGATATAAAAAAGAGCAACAAGAAAAATATGGCTTACCATCAACCGCCACAAGAGCCGATATTGTTAAAGCACAACATTTCGATGAAGAACGTCAAGAAAGAGATGCTAAAGTGGAAATGGGGATTGCTATGGAACAAGCAGATAAAGCATTGGAAAGAGAAAAGAGAGGTATGGAAAGAGGAACTAATTTAAGAAAAAGAGAAAGAAAAAAAGAAGAATTAGAACAAAAACAACAAGAGGATAAAATAGAAGAAGTTAATTTAGATAATGATGAATATCAAGACCCCCTACAAGAGCATGGAGCAGAACAACAAATAGACCATAAATCCGTTGAGGTAGAAGCATCAGGAGAAACGAAAGAACAAAATCCAAATGTAAGAGGAGGTAGTAATTATAATGAAGAATTTATGGGTTCAAGACGAAGAGGACAAGAATTTAATCAAGGAGAAACAAAAACAGAAACAGAAACCAAATCACAAGACCCTTTACCAATTCCACAAGAAGAACAACAACCAAATATTAAAATGGAAATTACTGATAAAGAAGTTGAAGTTGAAAAATCTGCAGGATTAGGCGATGGATTACCAGCAAAATCTTTTGTATCTCCACAAGCGGAGAGGGTAAGTATGGAAAGAAATCGAATGAAATATTCACCAAAAAAATTATACGAAGAATGTAGGGCTTTCGTTCAAATTTATAGCGATGATATTAAAACCGATAGTTTTAGACAATTAAAAAAACAATTCTCAAAAGTTTCACCAAAAACAAAAGTAGAAGATTTAAGAAAATTACATAGAGAATTAGAAGAAGAAGTTATCGAATATTATCAAGGAAGGAGTGGATTAAGATTAGGTGTAATTATAGACCCTTCAGTTTTAGGTATTAATATTAACCAATTATCAGGTATGATGGGTTCTATGCCTTTAGCAACTGGTAGTTCTGTAAGAGAAATAGGAACACAGCAACAAAAAACAAATGTTAAAGATATTCATTATCACGATGGTGGGCTTGAACGTGCTATGGGTAGTAGAATGGCTGAAGGTGATAATCTTGATAAAAATCATAAAGAAGCAAGAGCCGTCAGAGCAAGGGTTTCTATACCAATAAGACCACCAAATAGATATTTATTAAAAAGAAGTGGAAAAAGTAAAATCCCAGTAAATTTAAAAATAAGGTAATTATAATATGAATATCCCAATGAATTTATATTATAAAATTTTAACATACGGAGCAATAGAACCGCCACATTTTATAGCATATAAGACCGCAATAATAAAACCTATTTTTTCAAATGAATTAAATTGTAATTTATCAGGTGAAATACAATTGATAGGAGGCGGTTATGAAGAAAATGATTTAAATGAAGAATGGTTTATGTTTTTATTATCACAACAATATCAACTTTAAAGGGGAAACTTCCCTTTTAATCCCCCCATTTTGTAATACTTTTTTAAAGTATAATTTTTGTCTATACCTTTATTAAAAGTATAATCTATGGTAAATACAAATGGAAAGCGAAAAGTTGGACGACCAAAAAAAATTAAAAAACCCCTTACTGATGAAGAAAAAAGAAAAAAAAGAGAAATTACAAATAAAAAACAACGAGAAAGATATAGAAATAAAATTGTCCTCAATCCCACAAAAGTTAGAGCATATACCAAACATGAAAATGAAATTAGAAAAAAAAGAAAAATTAACAAAAGACAAACATTATTACAAACAAAACAAAGAAATATTGAGGCAAAAAGCGAGGAAAAAATACAAGGAAAAAATGAAAAATAGAAAATATCGTTTTGAATATTTAGCAAGACAAAGAGATTATAATCGAAGGAGGAAAAAAAAAAATAAATTTAAATCTTTAGAAAAATATAATTTATTATATCCTTACAATCCATTCAAAGATGTTTCACCAATTTTAATAGTTTTTGAAGGGGATTAATATCGTGTTTATTATATAATTATTTTCTATAGTTATTGTATAATATGGCAAACGCAATCCTTAATTCAAATAGTTCTTCTGCACTCGTTTCGGCATTAACAAATGTTTCAAGCAACAAAAATCCTTTTGAATATTCATACGCCTCCAAAGGCACTATGAGTTATTCATCTGTCCCAGCACACGCTCGTGTTATTTCTGTTTCTCAAGCATCTAATACTGGTTTTTCACAAAATAATGATTTTTCAGTTCTAAAATCGGGATTATTGGAAAATGCTTTTATTAAATATGTTATTAAAAACGAAAGCGGTGCTGATGCTTTTGTAAATCCAAATTTAGGAAATCTTCTTTTGGAAGAAATCCAATTGATTAGTCAAGGTAAAGTTTTACAAAGTTCAAAACCTTTTATGAGAGCGTGTCTCGCCTCTTCAGCCCCATACCAAAGAAAGAAAAACATGGAAGTGATGATGAATTTGGCTACAAATGATACTCGTATTACTTTGGCTGATGACGAAGAAAAAACTTACTATGTCCCTCTCGGATTCTCGATTTTTGATACTCCAGGTAATTTTTTGGATACTAACTTTTCAGAAAAAGTGCAAGTTCGTGTGAGAACCGCAAGTGCTAATGCCTATGCTGATAATGGTGCTAATCCAGCAGTCGCACAGAGTTTATCTCTTGTTTCTATGGAGTTGGTTCAAGTTTTCCGTATGTTAGATAGTGAAAGTGAAAGCAAAACAATTCAAGCAAATTACGCCGAAGACGATTTAGTCAAAGTGTTATGGGACGGAATTGAAGAAAGTTCTCAAAAAACTCTTTCAGCATCGACAGGGCAAACAATATCTCACACAATTTCAACTAACAGATGTATAGCAAAACTTTACGTTGCTGTTGAAGATGAAGCCGATGCTACAGCCACAGATTTGGCAACACAGCAAATTGGTGTCTATAAACAATTGAGTAATATTAAATTATCCGCAAACGGGCAAACTTTTGTTGATATTGATGCTGATTTAATCGGTTATTGTTGCGGTGTTGATTGTGGTTCTGAAGATAGTCCAAATTGCGTTTCTAATTATTTTGATAGTTCTGCTCCAGCACATACAAGATTTATTTACGAATTTCAATTAGGTTTATCTAAAGGAACTGATAAATTTCAAGGATTAATGTCGGCTCGTGAAATTAATGCATTAGAGGTTACAGCAACATTAGCGGGAACAGCAACCGCACACTCACACAAAATTTTGGTAGGCATGATTGCTCCACAACTTCAATCTACGAGTTCCGCGAGTGGTAAGATTAGCACATCTCTTTCCTCATAAACTTTTAAAAAAAGTTTTACAAAATGTATGTTAAATTATTATTATCTAACTAAATAATAATAATGATAAATGCTTTTTTAAATGTATTTTGGAGAGAAAAACAAAGAAATTCATTAACACCAAATTCTTTTGCTACTATGCCTTCTAATGTATTTCATAATTATGCTATTGAAATAAGGGAAAATGATGATGACGAAGAACCAAATAAAACTATATGGGGTGTTTTTGAATTTGAAAAAAAATATAAAAAAAATATATTTTATACACTTTATTCTCCTCCTTCTTGACTGATGGGGGCTTTGCCCCCCTTTGACCCCCCGTTTTGTAATTCTTTTTTAAAAGAATGTTTAACTTTTTCGTGTCTTTTCATATTAACCCTCGTAATCATTTTTTCACAATGAATACATTTTATTTTTTCTAAACCTCGTTTTTTATTTCTTTCATTATTTTTTCTCTTTTTTTCAGGATTATTTTTAAAATAGTTTTTCATATATTCTTTGTGTTTTTTTGCTTGTTCTTCTGTTCTTTTTTTCATCTTATATATATATAACTAAATATTCTTTATATTTTTTATTTAGTTAAAAAAAATCTCTTTATAGTATAAATGACCGATAGTGTAAAAACACCTTTACAAAAAGCAAATTCTACACAACAAGAAGTTAAAAATTTAGAAGATGATACAAGAAAAATATATAACGCCATGTTTGACCCGAGAGTTGTTAGAGATGCTTTTAAACATAAACAAATTAGTTCGGGTAAAGTTGCTGTTGATGAAGCGATGGATAATATAGCAGAAATGAATGTTGAATTGATGGAAATGACTCCACAACAACGAGTAAGGTTTGAGGAAGCATGGGGATTTATGGACGATGTTGATGATGCATTAAATCAAGTAGAACAAGAAAGAAGAGCATTATTAACAAGCGAACAAGCCGACAGAGAGGCATTTGCTCGATTAATAGGAAGTGAAGAAATACCAACAGAAAGCGAAATGAGTATTGATTTAATTAGGACTTTTTTAGTAGGTGCTAAAGATGCAGATGAATTATCAGGAAAATTAGGTGATAATGAATTAGTAGATTTATTTAGTGAGAGATTACAGGATTTAGATTATCAACTCCAAGATATGGGATTAGAAGGTATTGAAATGACGCAAATAACGAATGAAGCAGATTTTTTAGAATTAGAACAATCGGCTTTATCCCAGATGAGAAATGCAGGAACGAAAACAAATTTAGATAAATTAAGTGATGAAGATTTATTTAATACATGGGGATTAACCCGTAATGAAGAAGGAAGATATTTAGAAGATGGCGAATTATTAGCAGAAGACGATGTTGGATTAAATTTTTTTAATGAGATGGAAATAGGTTCTTCAATCCAAGAAATAAAAATAACAAAAACAGGACAAGTTTTCGAAAAAACAGCAATAACAGAAATACAAGGTGAAACAAAGGAAGAAATTTTTGTAGAAATACAACAAAACGAGTTTCTCGAGGAAAGAGGATTAACAGAGGATTTTATAGCAACACAAGAAGAAATTCAAGAAACTGAAAGTGCTTTTGGTTCAAGTTTTTCAAATATGTTAGAGAGCGCTCAAACAAGGGAAGGAGCGACTTTAACTGATTTATATGAAGAAATGATTGCTGAAGGTGAAATACCTGAAGAAGTTGCTGTAGAATTAACATCTGAAATGAAATCATTAGAAAATCTATCTCAAGATGTAAAAATAACAATAGCAGATGGAAAAATAGAATTTGATTTTGGAAGTGGAGAGATTTTAACAGGTGATTTAGGTGCTGAAACCGCTGGTGAAGGTTTGGCAGAATTAGCAACTACCAGTGCTGAATATAGTGCAGGTGAAACAATGGGAGCATTAGCGTCATTTGCCTCACGATACGGCGTTACAGCATCTCGTCTTGCTATGGCTGGAAGAGTGGTAGGAATTGCTTCAACGGCTCTCGCGGTTATTGGAGTAGGTGTAATTTGTTACGATATTGCTAATACTATCTATACTGGAGTAGAAGACCAAAGAAAATATAGTGAAGCCAGTGATGAATATATTAAAACATTTGGAGAAATGAGTAAAATAAATAAATCAATAAAAGACGCATACAATATTCAGATAGATAGAAATAATAAATTTACAAGATTGTATCATAAATATATTATTGGAAAAAATGACCCTGAAAATGCTGGAACTGGTAAATTAATGAAAAAATTTGAATATAAAAGTGATTTCGATAGTTTGATAAATTGGAGCGAATTTACACAAGAAAAAGGATACAGGAATGGTAGAGATAGAATATATAACACAATTGGTAATTATATGTTAAGAAATATTAAACAAAAACAAACAGAAACATTAGAAAAATCAGATTTTATTTCCAGAAGTGCATTAAAAAAACGATTTGATAAAGAAAATGAAAGACGATTAGAAAGTATTTATGAAGGATTGAAAAGGGTTGATTATGGTAAAGAAAATACTAAATATGGCTGGTTAAATGATATTTGGCTTCCAATAGCACAGGCGTTTAGTGAGGACGATACTATGTCTATTAGATATGAAGATGAAAGCATGGATAAAAAAGAAGCAATGAAAGGATTAGCGAAATTAAAGGCAATATACGATACGTGTCGTGAAACCCAACAAAGACAAACATTTATGAAAAGTCAATGGGAAAGAACAGATTTAAGCGAAGAAGCAATAAAAGAACGACAATTATTAGGAACTGACGATGATAGATTAATTTCACATTACGAACAACAAACGCAAAATGACCCAGAATTTTTAAAGGCATTAACAGAAAGAACAGCACAGGTGAATAGAACAAGAAAATTTACAATAGACCAAACTTATCTTAAGAAAAAAGCAGAATTAAACAAAAAAATGATGGATATTGAAAAATCACAACCATTTTTAAAAGATGCAATGGAAAAATTAAGAATTAGAGAATGGAAAAAATTAGATAAGCAACAAAATGAAATGATTAATAAATATAAAGCAAATGAAGATACGATAAGAAACGGACAAGCAATAAAAATGATGGGAATTTTTGGAGCAAGAGAAGATAATAATCAAATGACCCCTTATTGGCTGGAATATCATAGAAAGAACCAAGCAAGATATTACATAGAAGACATGAATGATATTTTGAAAAGTCAAAAAAACTTTTTAGATAGAGGCAGAAAACCAATAAAACCTGAATATAATGACGAAAAACCACCACAATATAATGGCGATAAAAATGATGATAGTTCTCCTTATAATCCATTTATTAATCCATCTAAAGACATAAAAAGAGTTCGTAGAAAACCAAAACCAAAACCACCTCCACCAAAGCCAACTCCACCTTTACCTCCAAAACCAGCACCAAAACCCGATGAACCAATAAAACCAAAGCCACCACCAATACCACCAAAAAAACCAAGAGTTAGACCAACAAGACGAAGGTTATTAGGTGATGATGAAATTTATACAATGGAAAGTAAAAAAACCAATGATTTTGATATTGATATTGGATTTGATATAAATATAGCCAAACATTTATTACATTTATGCGAACATTCTTATAAAGAATTCGATGTTGGTAATTATTTTCCAACAAGCGAGGTTGTAGATTATGATTTTGCTACTACAATGGGGAGTGAAGGATTTGGTAAAACGGAACAAGGAAGAATGTATTATTCAAGCAGAGATAATATTATTAGCATTGCTTATAGAGGCACGGACTTTGGTAGAGTTTATACTCGTCCCGATTTATTTGTAGCAGATTTAATTAATGATGTGGATATGAGAATGGTTCATTGGGAGGGAATGAAAATTCATTCAGGATTTTTAGATTTTTATTTAAAAACACAACAAGAAGTATATAATTTTATTAATCAACACAAAAACGATGATACTTTAATTTATACAACAGGACATAGTTATGGGGCAATACCTTCAATAATTTTAGCATCACAATTAAATCAACAAAGTGGAAAAAGAATAGCAATAAATTATAATTTTGGAAGTCCTCGAGGTTTTGATAAAAATACAGCCATGAGATTAATTTCTCACGTTAATATTTTTAGAATTGCTGATATAAATGACCCGATTACTTTGCTTCCACCATCAAGAACAGGATATTTTCACACAGGTGATTGTATTTTTTTAGATGATAAAATAATGCATAATAGAGGAATAACAAAAATGTGGGATAGTGATGAATTATATAATATTGAAAGAAGTAGTGTTTATAAAACCGCTGGAAATGTCGGTTTGGTAGGTGGAATACAATTATTATTAATGAAAATATCAACTCCAGAGCAATTATCTCTTGCTGGTAGAATTGGAGCATTTTTTCACAATTTTGTTAATCCAGTTTCAGCAGTTAGAAATATTTATAGTAATTTAAAAGATGTAGCCATGTATGGATTATATTATTCAGGACAAATTTCTAATCCAAGAATAAATGATAGAGATGGTGTTTATAATTTGAGGAATTCACCAGCAAGACAAAATAGAATGAATATTATTAAAAATTTTCGTGAAAGCACATCAGAATTACAAGTGGAGAGATTTTTAGCACAATATCCAAAATGTAGAAAATATTTTAATAGAAGATATGGTGGAACGAGTTTTTTACCACCACAAAAATGGAATGAATTAATGGCTACTGATGGTTATAGCGAATGGACTGAAGGATTTATAAATACAATAGACGGCACAAATTCAGCACCACGAGAAGCAATTAAAGGTTTTTTAAAAGAAATGGAAATGATGATGTTTCCTGATAAAATATCAGAATATACTGATTATATGAATTCAATAGGATTAGGCAGTTTATTAAATTTATTTCCAACAAGTCCTCAATTGCGTTCAGCAATTCTAACGGCAGGTGGAATAACTGCACTTTATACAATGGTTCAATCTATTTACACAACTATTAGTTTTATTGAATTAAACAAACATTCTTTAAAAAAATACGATGAATTACTAAAAATCCATTCAAAAAATTTTCAAATTAAAGGATTAAATGTAAAAAATGAAACACAAATGCTACGAGATTATGATGCTGTTAAGGATAATGAAAAGAAATTTTACTCCAAAACACCATCAAGTTTTAATAATACACCTATTTTTACACAAACCGATAATCCTCACTTAAAATTTATACCAAAATATCATAATGAAACGGGTTTAACCATGATGCCTATCCCAGAAAATTTACAAAAGGCAATAATAGGATTTGTTGTAATATCAGAAGAACAAGCAAATAATCCAAATCCAATAAAAGGATTAATGGCTTATTAAAAGATTATTTAATTTAGTATTTAAAAGAATGTTTAGTAATATATATAGAATGGAACAAATAACAAATGACGATAGAGTGGCTTTAGCAATTGATAAAAAAAATATTTATGTAGAATGTTGTAGCGATAATTGGAAAAAGTGCGGAAATGGTTATGGTTTTCACATACATGGTAATAATTCAAATACTAATAATAGAGAAGAGGGCAGAAGCGGACATTGTGAAATTTATTATAATAATATTGTTATTAATGACGCTACTTTTAGAGGAACATTAAAAAAAAGAATAAAAACAGGTTGGAGAAAAGGAACATACATTTTTGAAAGGAAATAAATATTATATTTTTTTTATCTATATAATATTTATAATGCCGATACAAAAGAATAGAATTCTAATTAAAACGCACAAATTAGATGATACAATAGCAAAAGGAGAAAATTCAGGAAAAATAGGATTATTTATTGATAAAAAACCAATACCCGACCTTGCGAAACAAGGAGATTTTCCTATGAACCCACGAATTAAAACTTTGAGGGCTAAATTTCCTGTTAGAGATAAAGTAATATCAAAAAATAAATACGAACAGGTTAAATTTAAAGAAAATCAAACACAACTTTCAGGAAAAGAAAGTAAAATAATTGATAATTTCGAATATGATGGTAAAAAACCTTTTGTTTATAATCCATTTACCGCTGGTGCTGGTTCTATTAGCGAAGTCGGTGGATATAATCAAGGCGGTGATGATGACTTTAGTAATATTAAACATGATAATGAAATTATGCCTGAAGAATTTGAATTGACTAAAAAATTTAATGACGGAATTAAAAAAGTCATTCAACCTGAAAAAGAACCACCAATTTTGAACCCACGAGAAAAGAGAAAGACACGCATAAGAATTAAATAATAATTTTTTATTTTCTTCTCATTTTATAAAGATGGCTAATGAAAATCAACAAATTCATACTATTAACACCGATAAAATCTTTTTAAATAATAGAAATGATAAGAAAACAGACCATATTGTATTTGAAACAAATGGAACTCTTGGAGAGAATAATGTAGAATTTTCAAATTGTAATGTAGATATAAAAACAGGATTTTTAAAAGCACCTGAATTAAGATGTAATGGATTAAAAGATTCTGATGGAAATACAACCATAACATTATCTTCTTCCGCTATAGATTTTCATAGTAAAACAATAAATAATTTTTCTTTTTCAAGCGGAAGTATCTCGGCAAGTTCAGTTTCATCGGCTAATGGATATGCAAGTTTAGATGCTGAACTCGATGCCCTAACAACAAATAAAGTTTCTATAACAGGACATACATCGAGCAAGGTTTTTGTTTCCAGTAGTGGGGGAGGGCTTACAACAAGTTCTATTTCAACCACAGATTTAAATAAATTATCAGTTATTACTATTTCCGCTCCAGTAAATCTAAACCAAAATCAAACTGATACAACCGCAAGTAAGGCAATAACCGATTTTATTAGTGTCAGTCAGGCGGTTGATTTAGATGCTCTTAAAACGAAATTAAATTATATATCAGTCAGTCAGGCAGTTGATTTAGACCAAATTGAAAGTGATGTTGCTACAAATAACGCAAAAAACGGAATTACTGGAACAGAAAGAACCAAATTATCATGGATTTCAGTAAGTCAAAATGTAGATTTAGACCAAATTGAGAGTGATGTTGCTACGAATAACGCAAAAACAGGGATTACATCAACAGAACAGACGAAGTTGGGACATATTTCAGTAAGTCAGTCGGTTAATCTTGATACGATGGAGACCGATATAGCAAATAATATCACCAATCTAACTGCTCGTCGCACTGAAATATTAGCAAATCAAACTAATATAGCAACAAATACATATAAATTAACAGGTGTTTCATATAGCGGATTATCTACAGCGGGAACATATGAAATTGAAGCA
>Ga0098050_1000511_pt1 | contig 13865 bp, 17 predicted proteins | sample 14_taG_FD_77070 | JGI IMG/M metagenome (GOLD analysis project Ga0098050, IMG submission 77070) | Marine viral communities from the Subarctic Pacific Ocean - 14_ETSP_OMZ_AT15311 metaG | ecosystem: Environmental > Aquatic > Marine > Oceanic | place: Pacific Ocean | collected 2015-01-18
AAACGTAAAGCAAAGGAACTAGTACAATGAGGAAAGTAATCCAGCACAAGACCAACAAACATGACAGACTCGAATTTGAATATCGTAATCTGGTCTTCCGTAAGGACTCTGACAAGTGGCATTGCTATTATGTTTACGATTGCCCAAATGCTTGCCAGATTCACGCCGCCGAATTGACAATCGACAAGCCACACTTGGACTTCATGCCTGTATTTTGGCGCTTGGATGTTCACACTTATGAGGTGTTAGATACAGAATAGACTCCAGACTCCTCCCAAGTCTTAAACTGGCGTCCCTTCGGGGGCGTCTTTTTTGTGTCGTGCCAATCGTTTATCAAGTGTTACAACATAACATAACGCAAGAATGGGGTATCATGTTACCGTCCGAATCACTTGCGATATGTGGGCGCAGCGCCTATCCTCTGTCAAGTTTTTCTTTCGTTTGATCACGAATTGTTACAGTTTTGCACGTTTGTGTAACATTTGATCACATTTTCGTTGGGGCCCCTTGACATTACGAGCGAATCATTTGCGTGGGCCCGTTAACACCACATGAATCCAAAACCAAAAATTACTTTTGCCCTACCCACCACGTTCAAACAAGCGTTATATCTGGAGTACCCACCAAGGTATATATCGGCGGAAATCCGCTTATGTTATTACGAAATGTTACAAAACGGTAATATTACTCACGAAAATACGACAAAAAACAGAAAATACTTTCGTTGTAAAACAGTCGATTGTAAAATAGTTGACAAAAAGTGAAAATAAAGTGAATAATATTCTGAAATATATCCCTATAGTAATATGAGAGAGAGAGTAACTTAAGTTTTAACGTAAATTATTACCACTACGATATATACTACTAGACTATATAACGTAAGTCATAACTATAGTTACTCCCCTCAAGAATCACTCCTACAAGTTAAACCAAGAAGTATGTTCTCACAGATATAACTTAAGTTACAAAGTTCTTGCCGATTAACTGTAGGTAGTGATATCGACTACCCACTTAAGTTACCCCTAAATCTTTGTCGTTAATAGCCCGTAAGGGCGGAGACTGTCGTTATGAACGAACCCCTACCTTACAGTAAAGCAGTAGAGAAGCACATCTTGGAGTGTATCCAAGGTGGCATAGGTATTCGTCAAATGATTGCCTCAATGCAGCATCTACAGTCAGCACCCAAGTCTTTATCTACCATGTACAAAATCTATGGGTCGTTCATTGAGATGGAACGAGCGAAGATCAATGGTGCTGTCGGTAAGAGGGTCATAGACCAAGCCTTAGATGGTGACTTTAAATCACAAGAGTTGTTCCTACGATCTAAGGGTGGCTGGAGTCCAACTCAGACTAACATCGAAGTTGAACAAGAGACTGACCCTGACCTAGACGAAAGTGCTGTTGACACACTTATGTCGTTACTTGGATACAACGAAAATGCCCCCGAAGAAGAAGAAACAACCTGTGCCTGCGAGGAAGATAACTGCCGATGCTCTTAGAGGATTACCTCAGAGTAAAGTTAAGGACATCTTCGAGCAACTAGGGCCACAGAAGACTGAAGAACTCAAGCATGACTGGATGTTCTGGGCTAGAGATAATCAACTGGAGCCTATCAATGATGATTGGAACACTTGGTTCATTAACGCTGGTCGTGGATTTGGTAAAACTAGGTCAGGCGTTGAGTGGGTTAGAGATAATGTTAAGCGTGGTGTTAAGCGTATAGCTGCTGTAGCTTCCACTAACTCAGATATTGAACGGGTTATGGTCAAGGGTGAATCTGGTTTCCTATCGGTATGCTGGAAGGGTGATAGAACCTACGCAGGTAAGAAGATGGGGTTTCCTGAGTGGTCTCCAACTAAGCGTACACTAACATGGGAGAATGGAGCGCAAGTACAGTTCTTCTCCGCTGAGGAACCTGAGCGTCTCCGTGGCCCACAGTTTGAGTTAGCTTGGTGTGATGAGACTGCTGCTTGGAACAAGGACATGGACACTTGGCAGATGCTACAGTTTTGTATGCGTCTGGGTAAACACCCAAGAATTATGGTTACGACCACACCTAAGCCAACCAAACTTATTCGTCAGATACTCAAAGACCCTAAGACTGTAGTTACCACTGGTACTACCTTTGATAACCAAGCTAACCTAGCTAACACATACCTCACTGCCGTTAAAGAGCAGTACGAAGGGACTAGACTAGGTAGACAAGAGCTTTATGCAGAAGTCCTAGAAGAAGCTCAAGGAGCCTTGTGGACTACCGCTATGCTAGATGACGCCTCAGTTAAACATGAGGTAGTCCCAGACCTTTCCCGTATTGTCGTTGCACTTGATCCCGCTGTTACCTCTAACGCTGAGAGTGACATGACGGGTATTATTGTCGCAGGTATTGACATTAACGGTATTGCTTATGTCCTCGGTGACTATACTGATAGGTTATCACCACAGGGTTGGGCATCTAAGGCTATTCAACTGTACCACCACTACCAAGCTGACCGTATCGTAGCGGAAGTTAACCAAGGTGGTGACATGGTCAAACAGACTATTCACGGAGAAGACCCTAGTGTACCATACAAAGCTGTTAGAGCTTCTCGTGGTAAGTTTGCTAGGGCTGAACCTGTCTCAGCACTATATGAACGTGGGCTGGTAAAGCATGTGGCTAATCCCCCTGATGGTGCTTCGTTAAACGAATTAGAAACACAAATGAGAACATGGGAACCACTAGGGTCGATTGGTTCCCCAGATAGACTTGATGCCTGTGTATGGGCAATTACAGACCTCTCACTCAACGGATATGCGAAACCCAAACTGACCCTCGCTTACTCAAGTGCCAAGGGACTTTCACAGAAATAATATTGGAACCTATCTCATGGTTAAGAAGCTCTCAGAGGCCAAAGCTAAATCCACCCTTGGTGTAGCTGGCGATAACACACATAACGGTCAAATCCGTGCTGATGAGTTTCTCCCTGAACTGCGTGGCAAGAAAGCTATTCGCAAGTATCGTGAGATGCGTGACAACGATAGTACCGTTGGCGCTGTTATGTATTCTGTTGAGCAAATCCTTCGTGATGTTGACTTGCACGTTAAGCCTGTTGATGACAGTGATGCCGCTAAGGCTGAGGCTGACTTCGTTAAGAGCGTTCTTGATGACATGGATCATACGTTGGACGACCACATCGCTGAGGCATTGTCGTTTCTGTCGTATGGCTTTGGTTGGTTCGAGGTTATCTACAAGCGGCGTGTTGGCCCTAACGAGCGTTCCGATAAGAAACATTCTAAATATACAGATGGTCGTATTGGTGTGCGTAAGATTGCAGCCCGTGCGCCTTGGACTATAAATAAGTTTGACGTAGATCAAAAGACTGGTGATGTTCTAGGTATTGAGCAGTCAGTCGGGCTTATGGCAAGTAAGAACTATATCCCACTTAATAAGTCATTGTATTACCGCACTACCTCAATAAATGGTGATCCAAGTGGCCGTAGTATTCTTCGTAACGCTTATACTTCTTACGAGTACCTTAACAACTTACAGTCTATTGAGGCCATTGCGGTTGAACGAGAGTTGGCGGGTATTCCTGTCGCTCGTATTCCCGCTGAGTATCTTTCTGGGGACGCTTCTTCTGCTCAATCAGGATTTGTACACAACTTGCAGCAAATCTTACGAGACGTTAAGTTCAACGAGCAAGGTTACATTATACTGCCATCCGACACCTACCCCGATAAAGATGGAGCCCCTTCCTCCACTAGATTAGTTGACATTGAGCTTATGGCATCCAATGGTAAACGCAACATTGACATCAATCCAATCGTTAGTCGTTACCAGCATGACATTGCTCGTTCTGTACTTTCTGAGTTTCTTCTGCTTGGTTCCTCTGGGGGTTCTTATGCCCTCTCCAAGTCGAAGACAGACCTGTTCCTCCGTGCGCTAGAGAGTTACATCCAAGCAATCGTTGACGTTCTCAACAAACAGTTGGTCGAGCGTATTTGGCAGTTGAACGGTCTGAACTATGACCTCATGCCAACTATCGAAGCTGGCGATGTTGCTCCACATGACTTGCGTGAAGTTGCTGCGTTCTTGCGTAACCTTAATGGCGCTAACATTGATGTGTCCTCGCACCCAGAGGTTGTTAAAGACCTTATGGACATAGCTGACTTGGAGTATGATCCTGAAGTTGGTCGTTCTACCACAGATGAGGAAGAAGTATAATGGCAACTTTAAACAACAGAGTGTTCGATAATGGACTTTCAGTATTAGACACTGAAGCTAACCGCTTGGACATTACCTCTCAGGAAGCTACAAGCTATGCTGATGCTACCTCTACATCTACTCTAGGTAACTCATCTTCTATTTCCATCGCTACCCCATCAGATAGATCAGGTGGTGGACGTGAGGTAGTTGTAGCTTCCATAGCTGATGCCCCAGTTACGGGTAACGGTACAGCCACTCACTATGCGATAGTTGACACAGCTAACTCTCGTCTTCTTGCCACAGGCTCTCTTACAGCAAGCCAAGTAGTTGCCTCTGGGAATACCTTTTCATTAGGATCGTTTACTATCGGTATCCCTGATCCTGCATAATAAAGGTTATTTAATATGACCAGCAGGATTTTACAGGAAGACAGTGGCTTAATACTCACGCAAGCCAGTGAACCTATCATAAACAACAACTTCATCGGTGCTGACAGTTTTTCTACTGGTTCTCCAGTTATTCAGGCATCTGCAATAACTCAAGTCCATGTAATGGGTGCTATAAGCATCACACTTGGACAACCCGTAATTTCTACTGCGACAATAACCCAAGACCATGCAATAGGTGCGACCAGCATCACACTTGGACAACCCGTAATTTCTTCTACGGCAATAGCCATAAATTATCGGATAGGTTTTCCAAGTAGGGTTTTACAAGAAGACGGTGGCTTAATACTTACTGAGGCCAATGAGGTTTTAGTAGACCAAGATTCCCAAGAGAAAAATAGTTTTTCTACTGGAATCCCAATTATAGCCAATGCCACACTAACGGAAAGTGAGGCAAACACCGCAGTTCCTATTCTGACTGGTGTACCAGAAGTTAACCCGACTGTAATAACTTATAATAATGTGCTGTCGGCTAGAGGTATCCTTACTGGTAGACCTATTGTAGAAGACGCAAGAGACCCTAACCTAATACTTGAACAGGAAATAGATCAGATGTTTGGAGGATGGCAAAGACGTACATACGAAGTACCAGATGGTCGCCTAGTTCAGTCTGAGCGTGAGATACAGTCTACTTATGGTGATGTCGTATCTATCGACAAGAAAGCTAAGTCTCTCCTAAAGTTTGGTAAGTCAGCCCCATTAACTACGAACTCTCTACAGACCGTTTGGACAGTTGGTGGTAATGAAGTCTACATATCAGACGATGGCATTACTCATATCTCCTCTTCGTCTGCCTCTGACACACAAGAGATTAGGGTAGAAGGCCACACAATCTCAGCGGGAGAGCTAACCTTCGTAGTGCAGACTGTAACCCTTAGTGGTCAGACTTCAGTTGCACTAACTACAGGTCTCGCAAGAGTATCAAGAATATCTAACAACAGTGGAGATGAACTTGTTGGTCGTGTGGTTGTCTATGAAGATACCGCAATAAATAATGGCATCCCAACAGATGAAACTAAAATTCACATTGATATTCCCCTTGGATTTCAGCAGTCCTTTAAGGCTGCAACATCCTTCAGCAAGGAAGACTATTATGTAATGACGGGTTTCTACGGTGCCGTTAGTGCTAAAACTTCTGCCGCAGTAGATTTCTACGTTGAAATAAAAGAGCCTGACGGAGTATTCTTGCAGAAGGCTTGCTTTACCGCATCTTCAACTGGCGGAAACTCCGACATAAGCCTTGATCCCGCAATTATCGTACCGAAGAACTCAGATATACGGGTCAGATGTGAGACAGCGAACAACAACGCAGTCGTATTTGGTATATTTAAAGGTTATCTAGCAAAGGTTACAGGTTAATGTCAAAGACTGGTCTAAAGAATAAGATGGAAGAGCATAACAAGAAGTCTAAGCATAAAGTAACTATGCGTATGCTTCAAGCTGTGTATGATCGTGGGATTGGTGCTTACAAGACTAATCCGTCAAGTGTTCGTCCTAGCGTAAGCTCTCCTGAGCAATGGGCTATGGCTCGTGTCAACAGCTTCCTCAAGATTGTAAGTGGCTCTAAGTCAGTTAACCACGATAAAGACTTGCTACCTTCGTCACACCCCTCCTCAAGTAAGAAGTCTGTCGCTAAGGCCCGTTATGCAAACGACATCTTCACCACGGAAGCAGAAGCGGTTTCCCGTAGCATGGACATGGGGCTTGGCGGTAAGGTTCATGTACACGACTATGATGGTCAAGCTGTGTATATGCCAGCAGAGAGCCACACAGCCTACTTAGAGCATTACGAGGGGGCTAATGCTACAGAAGATACAGAAGACCACTCATTGAGCCGTATAGAGGCTCTCAGGGCTATTGTAGCTGAGGTACTTAAGGAAGACTTCGCAAAGGCTGAGTATCAGGGTGAAACTGTCACCTTAAACAAGCCTCGGCGTATCAAGGGTGGAAACAAGAAGTTTGAAGTGTTCGTACAGGACGGTGGCAAGGTTAAGAGGGTAGCTTTCGGTGACCCTAACATGGAAATCCGTAGGGACGACCCCAAGGCTCGTGCCAATTTCCGCTCCCGCCATTCGTGTGATACCAAGAAAGATAAAACAACGGCTGGCTACTGGTCATGTCGTATGTGGGAATCCAACACATCGGTGGGTGAAATGACAAAAAATATTGAAGGTAAAATCCTTAAGACTGACGATGAACAGCGTATGGTCTACGGATGGGCTTCTGTAGTTACAGAAAAAGGTGAATCGGTTATTGATCGTCAGGGTGACGTTATCGAAGCTGGTACACTGGTGAAAGCCGTTAATGAATTTATGGAGCATGTGCGGGTCGGCAAGGCTATGCACGTTGGAGATCAGGTTGGCGTAGTTGTCCACTCTCTTCCTATCACTAAAGAAATTGGTGATGCTCTTGGTATCCAGTCTGATCGTGAAGGTTGGGTTGTCGCTTACAAAGTATTCGATGATACCGTCTGGGATATGGTCAAATCTGGTGAACTCGCTGCGTTCTCTATAGGTGGACGTGCTATTAAGGAGGAAATCTAACTTGCCTAATCTCCTGAAAAACTTGCACCTTGAAGAACTTTCCCTTGTGGATCGTCCAGCCAATGCACAAGCAATGGTTTCACTCTTCAAGCGTGACAATTCCGAAGAGGAAATTACGAAAATGAACGAAGATATGGAAGCCAAAGTAAAGGCGTACATGGACGACAAAGGCTGTGGACGTGGCGAAGCTATGAAAGCTCTCGGTTACGACATGGAAAAAGCTGATGAAGCTGTTGAAGAGGTCGCTGAGAAGTCTGACCTTGAGGCTGTAGAAGCTCCCGAAGTTGATGTTGAAGCACTTAAGGCTGATGTTGATCGTCTTACTGCTGAAAACCAACACCTCCGCAAAGGTCTGATTGACAACGGTTACGTTATTCGTGCCGACTCAATCGAGAAGAAAGCGGAAGAAGAAATGATGGACATCGACGGTGAGATGGTAGCTAAGAGCGACATCCCAGCCCCAGTTCTGAAAGCACTTGAAGCTGCTGCTGTAGCCAAGCGCGAAAGTGAAATCGAAAAGGCTGACATCGAGTTGACAAAGAAAGCAGAAGAAGTTCTGCCACACTTTGAAGCTGATGCAGCCAAGTCTCTTCTGAAGTCATTCTCAGAAGACGAAGGAATTATGGTAATGCTCAAAGCTGCTGATGCTGCTTTTGAAGCCTCCATGCAAGAATTTGGTAAGTCCGATGTAGACGGTGAGTTCGCTACCTCTGCTGACAAACTGGATGCTCTCGTAAAGTCCTACATGGACGAAAACCAACTGAAAAAGAGTGAGTTCGCCAAGGCTTATGCTGCTGTAGCTAAGACCGACGAAGGCAAAGCACTCATCACTAAATCCTACAAAGGGGAATAACAATGGCCGTTATGCAGTCTCGTGATAACCGCACTTTTATCGCTGGGGAAGACCTTTCCGCAGCACAATTCAAATTCGTAACTCTGGAAGCTGACGGTCAAGTTGATCTGGCTGACGCTGCTGGTGAGAACGCTATGGGCGTATGTCTTGCTGGTGCTGCTGCTGGCGCTGCCGTGACCGTATGTGTCTCAGGTTCCGTCATGGTAGAAGCTGGTGGTGCTATTACTGCTGGCGATCAAATTCAAACTGGCGCAGATGGCACAGCCCTTCTCGCAGCCACAGGTGATGTTGTACTTGGTTATGCCCGTGAAGACGGTGTAGATGGTCAGATCATCGAAATCGAAATGATCCAAGGCGGCAACGTAGCAGCCTAATCTAGCATTTAAAGGAATAATCTAATGCCACTTTTGACCCCATCTCAGGTACATATTGACCAGCCGTTGTCTAATCTGACACTGGCCTATGTACAAGAACAAACTAACTTTGTCGCTGATAAAGTATTCCCAACCGTAGGCGTTGCTCGTCAGTCTGACAAGTTCTACACCTATGACCGTGCGAACATGAACCGCTCTGGTGACGTAAAGAAACTTGCGCCACGCACAGAAGTTAACCGCATTGGTATGGCAATCTCCAACGATGCTTACTACGCTGACGTATATGGCCTCGGCATGGACTTCGATGAGCAAACTATCGCTAACGAAGATGCAATGTTGGAAATCCGTTCCGCTGGCGCACAGACATTGACAACTCGCTTGTTGATCGACCGTGAAGAGCGTTTCGCTGACACATTCTTCAAGGCTGGCGTCTGGACTACAGACAACACACCCAGCAACTTGTGGTCTGACTACACTAACTCCACACCAATCTCTGATGTAACTGCTGCTCGTCGTTCGATGCAGTTGACATCCGGTGGTTTCAAGCCAAACACAATGGTTGTTGGTAAAGAAGTTCGTGACATCTTGGTTAACCACCCAGACATCCTCGCCCGTTTGAACGGTGGCGCAACTGTAACAAACACAGCTTTGATTACAGATGCTAAACTGGCAGAAATCTTTGAAGTAGAGAACTTCTACGTCATGGAAGCTGTTAAGAACGGTGCTGTCGAAGGTCTTGCTGAAAGCAACTCTTTCATCGGTGGTAAGAACGCTCTGTTGGTACACACACCTCGTGCATCAGGTCTGATGACCCCTGCCGCTGGTCTGACATTCGCATGGAACTCAGTTCCCGGCGTAAACAACCTCGGTGTTACCGTTGAGTCCTTCTCTGACGATGCTCTCAAGCGTCAGCAGGTTGCAGAACACATCCAAGTTAAAATGTCCTATGACATGAAAGTCACAGGCGCTGACTTGGGTTACTTCTTCTCCGCTGTAATCGCCTAAGCGATAGATACTAAAGGTGTACCCTGAGCTACGGCTTGGGGTACAACCCAATATATAACAGAACATAACAGTATTCATATAATGGAGAGTCCCTATGCACCCCACATACTTGGGTTGGCAGGTCGATTGGCCTGTGTTTATCAAAATGCCACTGCTGGCAGATAATACGAATTGGAAACGTGGAGATCACTTTAACTGGGCAGAGCGAGGAATAAACCAAGACAAGGTTGCTACCCTGTACGCCTCCGGTTACATTCACCACAATACAGAATTAGAAGTCCAGAACAAGGTTGGAGATCGACTGTCTGAACTAGCTGGCAAAGAGCTTGAGACTTTGGTTAACCTTCTTAACGTAGAGGTTAGAAACCGTACCTCAAGTAAATCTGAGTTTGAGGCTAAGAAGTGCAAGAAGTCTAAGATTGACGACAAGCAACGTGGTCTTATTCGCCGCTTCCTAAACAGCAACCGATGGATTTCAGAAGACTTCTACGACATTAGAGACAAGGTTCTCGCAGAATAAACAACGGAGACGACTTACATGGCATGGTCTTACGATCCTACAGACTTGGATACCACCACGGCCTCTGGTCGTCTCAACACAGTACGTCTTCTCATTGGAGATACTGACACAGTTGACCAACAGGTTCAGAACGAAGAGGTTACTTTTGCTCTCGGTGAGAACGGTAACAACGTGTACTACTCAGGTGCTTGGATTGCCCGTGTCATTGCCTCTAAGTATTCCCGACAGGTAACGACACAACTAAGTGGTGCTTTGAGTGCCGACTACTCCGACCTAGCGAAACAGTACCAAGCTCTCGCAGACAACCTAGAGTATCAGGGTAAGACCGCAGGTGCTTCGGTGGGTGTCTTAGCTGGTGGCATCACTAAGAGTACCGTTGAGGCTGTACGAAGAAACACTAACCGTATCGAAGGTTCCTTCCGCAGAGATAGATTTAAGAACCCACCAAGCTATCAAACACCTGAATACGAATAAGGAGTAAGATATGTCATTTCGCTCCTTTGACTTGCTAAACCTAGTTAGAGACTTTGGGGAGACCCTTACTCTACGAAAGGTTACTACAGCAGGAACGTATAATCCCGCTACAGGTACAGTAGACAGTTCTGCCACTACTGACTATAGTGTTACAGGTTACCTCTACAATTATAATGCGGGGGTCATAGGTGGAAACGATGAGGTTGTTAGAGGAAGTCGCAAGTGTATCATCTCCGCTTTAGATTTAGCTGCTGTACCAGACTTTGATGACCTTATACTTGGCAGTGGTGATGCAGTTAAGATCATCTCTGTTATGTCGTTATTTTCCGCTGGTACTGCCATAGGTTACATCTGTGACGTAGAGGAGTAGGTTATGAAAGCGTCACTCAAGGTTAACTCGTCCTTCTACAAGAAGATGGAGATACTTGATGAGTATGTAGAAGAGTATGTCTCTGACCAACTGTTAGAAATAGCTCAGACTGCCGTTAATCTATCTCCCGTTGACACTGGTGCATATGTTACATCATTCTCTTATTCTGTAGGTGCAGGTCGTCCAAGAGGTAAGTCCTCGGATAATAAACCCAAGGGTCAAAACGCACAGACTATGAGACAAGAGGGCTTATCCAACCTAGTGTCAGATATTAACAAGGTTGACTTAAAGAATACCACAAGAATAACCCTTAGAAATGCCTCACCTCATGCCTCTGATGTAGAGAACGGTGGGCCAACTTGGAGAAGGGCTGGGTATAAAGTTTTTGCACAGGTAAGGAATATCTATGGCTAGTATTCAAAATGATATTCGGGCTGCACTTGAGAGCCACTTAGCTGCAACATCAGACCTCCCATCTATAGCCTACGAGAACGTAGCATTTGAGCCTACAACAGGCACTAGCTTCCTTAAGGTACAATACCTCCCGACAGTCACTAGACCCGCTGTAAGGGGCTTAAACCCACAGTTGAGATACCAAGGTGTATTCTCTGTAACAGTCTTCGCCCCCGAAGGTCAAGGCCCAGCTACCGCAGACGACTACGCTAACAAAGTGATAGACGCCTTCGCAGCAACCACTGACATCTCGTTCACGAATGGTGATGCAGAAACAATCATAGTGTCTATTGATTACGCTGAACGTCAGCAAGGTATGATAGACAGTCCTTGGTACTTTGTTCCGATCAACATCGGCTGGTACATATATAAATAACTTCCCATAGGAGAAACCAACATGGCCTTTGCACAGGGTTCACGCTCCAGTCTGTCGTTTATTACTGAATCTACCTTCGGTACGACACCCGCTGGCAACTTTATTAACCTACCTTTCACCACTAACTCCATAAACTTGACTAAAGATCGTGTAGAAGGTAACGACATTCAAGCTGACCGTATGCCACGGGTTGACCGTCACGGTAACCGTCAAGTTGGCGGAGACATAGTATCTGACTTGCGTGATTCTGACTTTGATGTATTCCTTGAATCTGCTATGCTTAATACTTGGTCAAGTAACGTACTTAAGGTTGGAGTGACACCAAAGTTCTTCTCACTTCAAGATTACGCTGCTGACATTGACCTTGCTCGTAGGTTCACTGGTTGTACAGTATCTACAATGGGTATCTCCCTCGCTCCAAACCAAATGGTAACGACTACCTTTGGTGTTGTAGGCAAAGACATGAACCCAACGATCACTGCTGGTTCTTTTATCTCTGGTGACTCATATACGATTGTCACGGTAGGTACTACAGATTTTACAGCTATCGGTTCTGCTGACAATAACGTAGGTACAACCTTTACTGCAACTGGCGTTGGTTCAGGAACAGGTACTGCATCGGTAGGCTTTGCAGTTCAACGTGATGAGACAGCTAACTCAGGTTCTGCACCATTTGATGCTTACTCAGGTACACTGAAGTTGGGAGATACTGGCGGATCATTAACAGAAGCTGCTATTATTACGAGCATTGACTTGACGCTAGACAATAGCTTCTCTGCTACTTTTGTTATAGGTGACTCTTCTGCACCATCACTTGAGTATGGACGTGCTGTAGTCGAAGGTACTATTACAGCTTACTTTGAAGACACAGCTTTGATTGACCGCTTCATCAACGAAGTAGATACTGCAATGGAAGTTGTCGTAGGTGATGTCGCGGGTAATACCCTCACCTTCCTCTTCCCTAAGATCAAAGTTAACAGTGCTGACGTAGGTGTTGATGGCCCAGAAAGCCGTATGATCACTATGTCCTTCGTAGCCCTCTACGATAGTACAGAAGATACTAACTTCAAGATCACAAGATCAGCATAACTGGATACCTAGCTAGGTAGTGGAGGCTCCTGAGTCGGGTCGGGGGTCTCCACATTAATCAACCCGACATTAACCCCCGAAGGAAACCGACATGGACTTAAAAGACCTGACACCGAATTTAGATGACATTGTTATTGAGATCAAGCATCCTTCAACGGGTGATGTACTAAAGAATGATGATGGCACGAATATGACAATTACTATTCTTGCGCCCCATTCTAAAGAGTACAAGAAAGCCCAACACGAACAAATCAGCAAGCGGCTTAAGAAGGCTCAAAAGAGTAAGTCTCAAGATGTTGACTACTCAGATATTGAGGAAGCTACGCTGGAGGTTCTAGCTAAGACGACTAAGGCTTGGGACATTACATACAACGGAGAGAAACCTAAGCTCACTGTTGCTAAAGCCAAAGACTTGTACGAAGAAGTCTTCTGGATTCGTAACCAGATTGAGGAGGTAGTAACTGACTCTCTGGATTTTACGAAGGTCTGATCTGTGAGCTAGTTAAGTGGGCTGAACATCAGTTTAAACTTAATAAGCCAGATCAGAATGGCACTACAGAACGAGAACATCTTGAACAAGTAGAGAGGCAGACTGGACGTAGAATAGGAGCATTGGAACCCCCGACACCCTTCCCCATGCTAATATCCCACGTTTGGTCTGCCTTTATTGCTTTAAGCTCTAGCAGGGGGTCAGGCTTTAGTGGCCCAGCGCCTATTACCTTTGAGCAGATTAAGGCATGGAAAGAACTTACGGAAACATCTATTGAGCCTTGGGAAGTTGAGGCCATCAAGAGAATAGACCTAGAATACTTAAGGGTGGCAAATGGCTGACGATATTAAATTTGTGATAGGCGTTGATAACCGGGACTTAGTTCGTGCTCAGAAAGAGCAACTTAAGTTTCAACGTAACCTCACGACTATTGAGAAAGCCTTTCGCTCTGGTAAAATTGATGCCTCTAGGTATAACAGTGAACTCGCTAAACAAGCTAAGGAGCTTGCTAAACTTGGTGGCGGTTACAACAAGGCTAACAGCGAAATTCGTAAATACGCCGCCTCTTTGAGACAGGCAAATGACGCTCAACTTGAAGCCACTCAAGCCGCAGGTTTTGCTGGTAAAAGAGTTAATCGACTTGGTATGCAAATGCAGCAAGCGGGTTATCAGGTGGGTGACTTTGCAGT
>Ga0098050_1000514_pt1 | contig 13836 bp, 10 predicted proteins | sample 14_taG_FD_77070 | JGI IMG/M metagenome (GOLD analysis project Ga0098050, IMG submission 77070) | Marine viral communities from the Subarctic Pacific Ocean - 14_ETSP_OMZ_AT15311 metaG | ecosystem: Environmental > Aquatic > Marine > Oceanic | place: Pacific Ocean | collected 2015-01-18
GCTTCTACTAAAGGATTAAAGTCTGAAGAGTATGCTAATAATTCAGAAAATAAATTAGACAAACTAAGGAAACTACGCCGTGGCAATTAAACCCATAACGAATACAAATGCTCCAAACGAATCGACAATTAATCGAGCTAATCAAACAAGCATTCGTTCCGAAAAAGGTAATTCAAAAGTTGTAATTAAAAAAGGAACGGGTCGTAATGCAGGTAAAGGTTTATCGATTGGTTTGACTGATATCGACACTACCGTGATAAGACATATGCAAAACGTGATGAAACCTATAGTTAGGGAAGCAAATGAAATTATTAAAGTACCTGTTATGTATGGCAATGAAGAAAGGTGGAAATCTATAAGAAATCGTGGTGTATTAAGAGATAAAAACAATACAATTATTTTACCAGTTATAGTGATTAAGAGAACAGGTGTTGCTATGAATGACCAAATGCCATTATCATTCGACAACGATGTTCAGGGTAAATTCATTAGTGTAGTCAGATCAAGTAATGGATGGAGTAAAAATAATCGATATGATAGATTTTCAGTATTAACTGGTCAAAAACCAGTAGAAGAATTTATAAAAACAGGTATGCCAGACTTTGTAGTATGTACGTATAGCATCGTAATGATGACTGCTTTTATGGAACAAATGAATGATTTAAACACCATAATGGTAGAACACTTGGAAACTTATTGGGGTGATTCGACAAGTTATAGATTCTTAACGGCTTTAGAAGGTGATATATCTAATGAAGTTCAAATGGAATCACAAGGTGAGAGATTAATAAAAAACGAACTAACTATAACGATTAAAGGATATATGATACCTGAATTCACAGATAACGTATTTGGTAAAACTGCTGAAATGCAAAGAGCATATAAACCAAAAAAAGTGTCGTTTAGTGAAAAACTTTTATAATTATATATATAATGGTTTTATTTAAATTAACACAGCATAGAGGTTATTAACATGGCAAAAGAAATTAAATTTACAGAAGATGAACTGAAATCACTTGGTGACTTACAAGGTAAGTACAATGTAGTTACTAATAAGTTTGGTCAGTTGGCTATTGCAAAATTGAATTTTGAAAAACAACAAGAATCTATAGAAGAAGAAGAGTTTAAAATTACTGAAGAACTTGAATCTGTTCGTACTGAAGAACAAACACTTCTAAATGATATTACTGAAAAATACGGACCAGGTCAATTAGATCCACAGACTGGTGTATTCACACCATCTACAGAAGTAAAAGAACCTGATACTGATTAACAAAAGTCATAATAAAGTTCTCTTTTGTTTTTTACATAATATTTATATATGAATAATTATATTTAAATCAATTACCTTTCGGAGACTTTAAATGGCTGAAAAAATACTTAGTCCAGGTGTATTTACCAACGAAATAGACCAATCTTTCTTACCCGCAACTTTAGGACCCATAGGTGCGGCAATCGTTGGTCCGACTGTCAAGGGTCCAGTTTTAATCCCAACCGTAGTTAGTTCATATAGTGAGTATGTTAATATATTCGGTGAATTAATAGAAAGTGGTAGTGATAATTATCAGTTTTTAACATCACATACTGCTAAAGAATATTTACGACAAGGTGGTCCTTGTACGATTGTTAGGGTGGGGGAGGCAAATTTAAATAAGGCAACTGCTATTGTCGGTGGAGGCGTAACTGGTGCAACTACCGCGGTATACGCTTCGAGAACTGTAACAATTGGTACGACAGCAATTTCTGCTGACGATACACTTTCTATAACAGTTGGAAGTGGTACTGCACAGGTCATAACATTTAAATCTGGGGCTGGTACAAATGACACTACATTTAGCACCAATGCAGCTGATATCTATATAGGTAATGCTAGTGGTACTGGCGCTCAAGTAGCAATTCAGTTAGCAGAAGCCGTAGAGGTATTGGTTGATAGTATGTCTAATATCACAGGTGCACATAGTGATGATGGAATTATCACGATAACTGCTGATACTGCTGTAACAACAACTTATGATTTAACAATAAGTACTATAGCTGATGCGAATCAAATCACAATTGGTACTGCAACTGCTGGTGTAACCGGTGTTGCTGGAACAGACACATCAGTTTTTACACTTGAAACTTTAGGAGATGGACCAAAATTTAATAATTCAAGTTCACTTGGAACAGATTCAATACTTACACCGTTGACAAGTTCAATTGGAAATAACCATTTTACTTCAGGATCATTTGGTGGGCGTTCTGATAACTTTAGATGGGAAGTATCACAGAGAAATACATCTAAAGGTACTTTTACTCTTTTGATTAGACAAGGTAATGATACGATTACGAAGAAGAAAGTAGTTGAAACACATGCTAATTTATCCTTAGATCCAGAATCAAATGATTATATTTTAAAGAGAATTGGAAATACAACAAATACTATTTCCGCTGAAGGTGGAGTTGCTTTTATAAAACCATCTGGTGAATTTCCAAATCAATCTAAATATGTTAGAGTAAAAACTCTTAGTAAAAAGACACCTAATTACCTTGATGAAAATGGAAATTTGACTGATAATGCTCTATCTGCTTCATTACCAGCAGTTGGTAGTGGAAGTTATGGTGGTGCTTTTGGTGATATAAACAATAACTCAACACAAACTAGCGGTGATTTTGGAAGTAGTGAAGTGGAACATCCATTTAATTTTTACGATAATATAAATGCTAGTAATTCACAAGGTGTGGATATGTCAGCGAGTAATGATAGACCATCTGGTGCTGCGGTCGGTGGTGGATATGCTACGGCTATAAGTTTGTTAAAGAATAAAGATGAGTATGATTTTAATCTATTGTTTTTACCTGGAGTTGTTGACCAAGAAACTGATCATAGTACCGTTATAGGTGATGCTATTTCACTATGTGAAGACAGGGGTGATTGTTTCTTAGTTTATGATAATACATTAAAAATTGATCCAGTAGCTACGGCTAAAACAAATACAGAAGCACGTAACTCAAGTTATGCCGCTACTTATTATCCTTGGGTACAGATACAAGATGCCACGACAGGTAATTATCGATTTGTTCCACCTTCAGTCGTTATGGCTGGTGTTTATCATTTTAATGATACGATTGGACAACCTTGGTTTGCTCCTGCTGGATTAAACAGAGGTGGAATTGATAGTGCGGTTCAGGCTTATAAGAAATTAAGTCAAAGTCAACGAGATGAACTCTATGACTCAAATGTTAATCCAATTGCTACGTTCCCAGGACAAGGTGTTACTGTGTTTGGACAAAAGACAACACAGAAGAAAGCAAGTGCTTTAGATAGAGTAAATGTAAGACGACTATTGATTGATGTTAAGAAATTTGTTGCTCGTTCTTCAAGAGGATTGGTATTTGAACAAAATACAAGTGATTTGAGAAATCAATTCTTGAATATTGTGAATCCATTCTTAGAACAAGTACAGTCAAATGCTGGATTGAATGCATTTAGAGTCGTGATGGATGATAGTAATAATACTCCTGAAACGATTGATAGAAATATGTTGGTTGGTCAAGTATTTTTACAACCGGCAAGAACTGCTGAATTTATTGTGTTGGACTTTGTTGTTCAACCAACTGGCGCGGCTTTCCCTGAATAATTTTTTAATAAAGTGATATTTATTACTATAGGAGATAAACAATGGCAGAATTATTAGAAGCGAATAAGATATTTTATACACCATATGAACCGAAGTTAAAGAATCGTTTCATCATGGAAATTGCAGGTATCCCAGCTTTTACAATCAAAACAGCACAAAGACCACAGATTACTTTTGATGAAGTAACTTTGGAACATATGAATGTCACGAAGTACGTCAAGGGTAAAGGCCGTTGGCAAACAATGCAAATTACACTGTATGACCCGATTGTTCCGTCTGCTTCTTCTGCCGTAATAGAATGGATAAGATTACATCATGAAAGTGCTACTGGTCGTGATGGATATCAAGATTTTTATAAGAAAAACATTACATTTCAAGTATTAGGACCTGTTGGTGACATTGTTGAAAAATGGACACTATATGGTACTTACATTCAAGATGCTGCGTTTGGTGATTTAGATTTTAGTGCTTCAGAGCCAGTTGAAATCACCTTAACATTAAGGTACGATTACGCTATACTTGAATTCTAAATAGTTTTAACATCAAGGAGTTATAATGTCAGAACATAAGTTCCCTACGGAAGTTATTGATTTACCATCTGGTGGAAAAGTATATTCAAAAGACTCACCACTATCATCGGGTAAACTCGAATTAAAATACATGACAACACGAGAAGAAGATATATTGATGTCTGAAAATCTCATTAAAAAAGGTGTTGTTATTGATAAATTGCTAGATAGTTTAATCGTTACAAAGGGAGTTAAACAACAAGATTTAGTATTGGGCGATAAGAATGCCGTATTGGTTGCAGCTCGTATATTGGCTTATGGTCCTGAATACACGGCTGAAGTCACTAATCCAAAAAATCAAGAAGAAACAGTCAGTCATACGTTTGATTTATCTGCCTGCCCGTTTAAAGAATTACCCCAAGATGTTGATTATTCAGATAATTCATTCAACTATACTACTGATATCGGTAAGACTAAAATTAAATTTAAATTATTAACTGGCGCGGATGAGGCATTAATTGAAAAAGATTTAAAACAATCATCTAAATATGGATATTCTACGGACATCACAACACGATTGCGATATACGATTACTGAGGTGGATGGTGATTCAAAACCCGAAACCATTACTGAATTTACACAGAATTTACTCGCAAGGGATTCTATGGCATTGAGAAATCACATTCAAGAAATTTCTCCCGATATTGATTTGACATCGGAAATTGAAATAGGAGGTGAAACTGTGAGCGTGTCTATTCCGCTTTCAGTTACGTTTTTTTGGCCTCAGTCCGGAAAATAAACTAGATATACATAAAAGTATATTTTATTTTATATATGGCGTTCCTGGCTTTACGTTTAGTGATGTCTATAATATGCCAGTTCATTTGAAAAACTTTTATTTAAGACAGTTTATGGATTTGAAGAAAAAAGAAAAAGAACAAATAGACAAGTCACAACCAAAACCTCAATCAACCATTCCTCGTAGATTTAATCCTAAATAACTTTCTTTTTAATATTTATTAATATATTAGGAGAATTGTATTATGTCGTTTATGGATAGAAAAAATATATTGGAAGAAGGTCTTATTGATAAACTTATTGGTTTATTGAAAAAATCTAAATCAAAAACTAATGATAAAGAAACAAAAAAAGCCTACGAGGATGCTATGATGCATTTTAATAAAGCAAATGCTATATTAAAAAATAATCTAAAAAAAAGAGGCATTAAAGATAGATTTGCTGGGTTATAAAGTAGATAATGGCTGATTTAAAAACAACAAAGCAAATAACTGCTGAGTTAGAAAAACAACAGAAGTTGTTGCAAAATATTGACAACAATTCTACTGCGTATAAAAATACTCAAAAAGAAATTTTAAGGTTACAAGAACAACTTTCTAAGGCAAAGCAAAAAGAAGTCAAAGAATTAACAGCTGAAAAACCTATTTATAAACAGATTGAATCTTCAATACAAAATAGGTTAAAAAAAGTAAAAGAACTTTCAGCTCAAGGTTCAATATCATCTAAAATACAAAATGCTTCTGTAAAATCACAAGGAAGGTTATTACAAAATATTCAAGATCAAGTCACTTGGAAAGGTCAGTTAAACGATGCATCAACTGAACAACTTAAAGTTGTAACAGCACTTGGTGGAGAACAACTTGATATTGCTGATTTAAATCAAAAAATAGCTGAAAGTGAAGAAAGAGTAGCTGCTGAAAAGGGTACGGCATCTAGGCTTACTAAAGATGATGAAAAAGCTTTAAATAACATATTAAAGGGTGAGAAAAACAGATTAAGAGCTCAAAAACTTTCAGGTATGGCAAGAGAAAAAGGATTACAAGTTGCGGACAATTTAAGTGGGGGAATGGCATCTAAAGCAAAAGAATTTGGTGCAAAAATGGGCATGAGTCCTAAAAATCTAGCGAGATTAAGTGGAGCTGGTCTTGTTGTAGGTTTATTGGTTAAAACAGTTACATCATTTTCAAAAAAGATTGATGCAGTTGGTGAATCTTTTGGATTTATGACTAATAAAAATAAAGAGTTCAGAAACGATTTAATACAAAGTGGTAATAATGCCATGATGATAGGTAAAAATCTTGGAGATGTTCTTTCTGTTACATCACAATTATCATCTGAATTTGGAATAACATTAAAAGAATCAAAAGATATTGCTGGTAGTGTTTTAGATACGGCAGTAGCAACGGGTATATCCAACGATGAGGCTACCAAGTTATTCGGTACTTTCATGCAAATTGGGGGTTTAACTGCTAAACAAAGTGAGAGGTTAATAGAAAATACCGCTCAGTTAGCTGCTCAAAAAGGTGTTGCTCCAGTAGCTGTTCTACAAGACATGGCTGGTTCAGCAGAAGAGATTGCTGGATTTACAAAAGATGGTGGAAAGAATATAGCCGAAGCGGCAGTTCAAGCCAGACAAATGGGATTATCTCTAAGCGCTACTGCTAAAATTGCTGAGGGATTATTAGATTTTGAAAGTTCAATAGCTAATGAAGTAGAAGCTTCCATAATGATTGGAAAACAATTAAACTTTCAAAAGGCAAGACAATTAGCACTTGAAGGTGATATTGCCGGAGCTACTAAAAACATAGTAGACCAAGTAGGAAGTGAAGCAGAGTTTAATGCATTAAATGTATTACAAAGACAATCACTTGCTAAATCAATCGGTGTATCAGTAAGTGAAATGGCTAAATTAGTAAAGGGTAGTGAAAAATTAACTTTAAGTGGTGCTTTAGCTGGAAAGAGTTTTGATGATTTAGTCGGACAAGATTCTTTAAGTGCTTTAACATCTATTGTAAATACTGTAAAACAAATCGGTGCTACATTATTAGATACTTTTGGTGGACCTTTGGCAGATATGCTATCACAATTTATTGGAGAAAATGGTCTTCAAAATATTAAAAAAGAATTAGTAGGCCTTCTTAACCTAGCTATCGAAATTTTTAACACAGGTCGTTCTATTGCTAACTTTTTTAGATTTGGTGACAAAGATAAAGAAGCTGCGCTAAAATTTAGAGTAGATGATTCTGGAAATATAATGCGAGATGTAAATCCTGTAAACGACTTCAAATCAGGTCCAGGTCAAATTACACATATGACGGGACCAGCCGGTACATTTAGTTTAAACCCAAAAGATTCTGTATTGGCAACAACAAATCGTATTAATGATTTTCAAACAGGACCTGCCGGTTCTATGGGTGGTATGGGTGGTATGGATGCTGAAGCTTTCGGGAGGGCTGTAGCTGCTAATATACATTTAGAGACAAAAACAACGGGTGGTATGGATGCTGAAGCTTTCGGGAGGGCTGTAGCTGCTAATATACATTTAGAGACAAAAACAACTCATGGAGAACAGAGAATAATAATGAATAGTGCAATAAATCCATATGGTGGTCATTCGATGAATCCGGGAAAATAAAATGGGCTTAGAAAATTTAAAATCAGTATTTAATAAGATAGGAAGAAATTCAACTATTAATCCAGCCAAGGGGGTAGATTCACCTGTAAGTGATAAATCTCAAGATGCAAGTAGTTTTAAACAAACACCTTTTACACAAATTGATAGTGTTTTTGCTAATAAGTCCATTCAACTGAAAACTGGTCAGTCTTTAATTGAGGATAGTGAACATACTTTTGGTACACAGGGTAGAAATAAAGATTTAATAGAAATTGGTTTTTTAGAAAAAAGACAATATCCAAGTCCTTTATCACAAGGTGGAGATGAACCGCCTTCAAATATTGAATTTCCTATTCATTATTCTAAAGAACCACCGTATGGTGGTCAAAATTTACTACCACAATTAGGTTATTCACAAAATGAAGATGCAACACAAAATAATCCAACTGCAACATCAATCAGTAAAAGACAAAAAAGGTCAGATGATATATTTCAAAATTTAGGTCAAAATAATAATTTAGGAGAAGGTGAATTTATACTTGACAATCTTTATAATCATAATCATACTGCTAGATTTGATAGGCCAACTGAAGTTCCATATGGTCAAACAACAATTAATTTTAATCGTGCTGGTATAGGTTCATTAGCTAATTTGGATATTAAAGGATATTCAGGTGGATTTAGAAAAGGCAGTTCTGCTTCTATTTTAGGATATGGCGATGGAAGAGAACCTTATATTGTAAATCCTATACCAAAAACTAAACAAGAAGCGTCAGGTATAGGGAATGCACTTATACAGATAGGAAGCAATAGAGATATATTTCCGTGGCATCAACTGGCTCAAGATACATCAAGATTATTAAGATTTTATACATCTTCGGCAGGAGTTGCATTTTATGCAAAGGAAGTCCTTACTAGTGCGGCAACTGGATTTGGTATTACAAGGCCTGTTAGTTTAATTTCAGATTTACCTGAACTTATAAAATCACCTATTGTGGTTGGTAGGTCATTTTCTGCACATCCCATAATAATTAATGCACCATCTATAAAAGCAACTACGGCCATAACTGTAGCACAACAAGCTGAAAATTCAAGAATTTTTGCTGGTCAATTTACTGCTCCACCTGTACCTATGCCAATGGTGGGATTTTTAAATTTTTATCATACTTCTTTACAACAACCTGGTAGTATAAATTTAAGAAAACCACTTGCTAGAGGTGTTGAATATAGTAGTCTTGTAAAAGTGGGTGCTTTACAGAGTAGTGAAGGATTTTCTAAAATAGCATTTTTAGGAGAATTACAACAAGAAATGCATACAAGATGGGAACCTCTAGGTGATAATCTAACTGATAAATTTTTTACTCCTTTACCAAAAGATCCAAAACATGCAAAATATGAACCTGTTGAGTATGTAATTCCAGTAACAGGCGAAAAATCAACCAAAACAAATTTTTTATCTATAAAGAAATCGGTTAAAACACCTGCATTTTTAGGATTGGGCTTAAGAAAACCAGAAGATATAATTTCCAGTAAATACCTCTTGGGCACAGAAAAAAAAGGCAAGCTCCTAGACACGCCTCCACTCGAAAAATTCTACCCCGAGAAATTATCCGGTGATTTTTACGTTAGAATAAAAGATGTTAGATCTAACCAATTTACTTATTTCAGAGGATTCGTTACGGGTATAACAGAAAATGTAAGCCCATCATTTACACCAACAAATTATATTGGTAGAAGTGAACCTGTTTATCAATATGAACGAACTGAAAGAGACTTGAGTTTTAATTTACGAGTATATCCTGCTAACAATACTGAATTTAAGAGGATGTATACAAGAATAGAAAGACTAACGGGTTTAGCCTATCCTGAATATTTACAAGATACTGATAATTTATCTTTAACCAGAATGCAACCACCATTTACAGAACTCTATATGGCTCATATCGGCACTAAAGCAAAAGGTCAATTCGGATTTATAAAATCATTATCCTATACGGTAAATGATAGCGGTGATTGGGATTCCGAAAATTCATTACCAAGGCTTTTTGATATAGCTATATCATATCAGATTTTAAGTAAAAGATCACCATCATCAAGTAATGGTAGTTTACCAAGTGGTAAATTTTATGGGGAAGTTGCATAATGTCCAGATACGACAGAGTACGGAGAATAATTAAAGATAAGATTTCTAGAATTGGAACTGCTGACTTACCTGAATTCAAAGAAGATAATTCAGATATATTATTAATTGCCGTTGATGGTGACAGGTGTGATTTAATCTCACAGGCATATTATGGAACGACTGAATTTTGGTGGTTTATTGCATCCGTTAATAATTTAAGTACTAATAACATTGAGGCTGGTACTCAATTACGGGTGCCCGTTTCAACCGAATTAGCAAAATTGAAGTAAAATGGCAAAATTTAGTGATAGAGTTTTTGGTTCTAATGTAGATCCTGAAGTTTTAAAGAAATTCAAAAGGTTACAGAGTGGTATTCTTGAGCAAAATCTAAATGAACCTATTGTAGAGAATCAAGATTATCTTGGTGATAGAACTACATTTGCAAGAATGTGGACCGCATCATTAATTTCAGGTAGTATTAACGATAAATCCGGCAAATCCACTAAAATTGAAAAGGTTAATTTTCATGTCGTTAATGATAACAGAGGTGAAAGTTATAAACCAAATGATCCCATAGGTGATAATGAATTAAGTGATAACCCATATTTAAAACCAAAAGCTGGAATAACATCAATCAGTACTAAAAATGAGGGTTCTTTAGGTGTAATTAAAAATACAACTGTAGAGTTTGTAGTTCATAATAAAGTAGATTTTGAAAGTATATTTTTACCATTTTTTATGAAACCAGGTGCAACCGTTATTGTAGATTATGGATGGAGTGATAGTTTTGATAATTTATATGATGTAAAAGAAAAAGTAACAAAAACTGATACTGAATTATCAGAATTTAAAAGGTTTATATATGGTGGATTAAATTTAGGAGATGTTCCTCCAGTAAGTATAAATGCAATTCGTCAAAATCCAAAAAGTGGTGAATATTATTATTTGAAAGATGGTAAAAAAGAACCTATCAAATATGATGATGGTTTTTTAGAAAAAAATGCTGGATTAGTGGATACGGTTGTTGGTGTGGTTAAAAATTTTAATGCAACGATTACTCAACAAGGTTCTTTTAATTGTACAATTGATTTAGTTTCACAAAACACAACACTATTAGACCAAGAAATAACTAATGAAAATAATTTAAAATTTATATTTGCAAATCAAATTGAAGATACAATAGTTGCAATTTTAACTGGAAATAGTTTATTAGTTAATACTAAATTAAAGATGATGAATGATACCTTTAATGCAAAACAAAAGAAATTAGCAATAAATAAATTTTTTGAAGATACACTAAATATAGATGACACAGAACTTGGTGTTACACCTAAAAGTGCTGTAGAATTAGGTTTCTTTTATCAAAATTTAACCCCGACAAGTGGTACTTCAAATGACAGAGACTTACTTTATATGTCTTTTGGTAGATTTGAAGATTTGTTTTTAAATAATCTTATAGCAAAAACAACAACTAAAAAGGGAAATAAAACAATAGGACAGGCGACAGGAAAATTTGATACAAATTTTAATTTTCGTAATGTTTGGATCCGATTTGATGACAATTTATATACTAGACAAAAACAAATAGTAGAATCCAATGAGGCATTACCCGTATTTTTATATCCAGAGAATTGGACAAGTACATACGATAAAGGCAAAGGAAAGACATCTGGGCCCAAAACCACCCCAAGGATAGTAACTTTTAAAGTTGAGAAAGGTGTAGCTCGAAATCCATCGTTCACCGTGGAGGAATTAGGTGACTATGGGTTCCATGTGAAAGAATCTAATAAACGTTTATTTATAATTTATACCCTGAACATTTTAGGCCAGGAACCTCTTACATTAAATCACATTATAGACGGGATTTTAAGTCCCGCTAAAGATGGAAGTGATCCTACAGGTACACTCCGAAGTTTTTCCTACTATAGTAGTAGGGAGTTAAGTAAAGCAGATGTCCCAACGGCAGATGAAATCATAGCAGCAAATCCAAAAGATCTTGCAGACCCTGGAGCTAAAGCAGATACTCCATTGGTTGCTGGAACTTATGCAATTCCCTTTAAGGTGCCGATCCCTGAAGGTAAGGTAGTAAGTGATGATGTAATAAGTGATAGAAGTACTGTCAATGATTATGAAACAAAAATAATACCACTACGAGAACTTTTTATAAGTGTTGATGAAATTTCAAAAGCATTTTCCACAAAGCAAAATATAAATGATGCAATTGATTATCTATTAGAACGAATTAATAAAGACTCTTATGATGTTTTAAAACTTAAAATGTATTCACCAAATAGATTACATTCTTCAATATCTATTACGGATGCTAATTTAATGCCACCACAAACAGATGAGATGTTAATTTTTGATGTAACTTCGGGTAAATCAATTGTTTCTGATCTTTCTTATAATTTCCAAACACCAAAAGGTGGTTTTGCAAGTATGATAGCAATTGGTGATAAAACTGGTACACAGTTATTTGATGAGCAAACTAAAGATACTTTAAATTTTTTAAAGGTATTGGAGATTAATAAATTTACAGAAACTCCAGATAAGGTTTATTATAAAAGTCTACCACTTAATACAAGAGATGAAACACAAAGAACTACAGAAATTGAATTTGATTTTGAAAGTATAGCGGCTCATGATGTAGAGACTGCTGCAAATAAACTTGCTGGGCCCAAAATATCTACGAGTTTTGTGGAAATAGTTAAAGATATTCAATACAATAATGATCCAAAAAAGAAAAAGAAAAAGAAAAAGAATAAGCTAACATTAAATAAAAAGAAAAAAGGTAAAGATGGATTTTTATTTGGTGATAGTTTTCGCGAATATTTCGGTAAAAAAGCCAGACTCGAATTAATTTATTCAGGACAAGATAGTACGGTATCACCTATATTACCAATCGAATTAAGTTTAACTGTTTATGGGAACACTTATTTAAACAATGGTGATATTTTTAGTATTAATTTTTTACCAAAATCATATTCAAAAAGAGTTTATTTTCAAATAGTCGGCGTGGAACAAAAATTACAACCAGCTGGTTGGGCAACTTCTTACACTACTATTATGAGAGTTGATCCAAATGCTAAAAAAGAAGCCGTTGATGAAAAGAGAAAAATGAGTTTAAGTAAATTATTTACTACAGTACTATTAAAAAAATACGATAGAAGATTTGTTAATAATTTAATGAACGTAGTGGAGTCATCATTTCCTATAATTAATTTACCTAATGGATATACTGGATGTCAAATTAATACTGATTATAGTCTCTATGGAAAAGATGAATTAAAAATACGAGATGATTTCGATGATCTGGATTCGAGAGTTTTATCTAATAGTTTTACACCAGCTACAAATGCAACTGATTTTTTATACATTTATGCTATGACTGCCACTATATATAGTTTTATGGAAACGGCCGTAGATGATAAAAAATTTACTGTTACACCAGGTGAAAATATAATATTGCTATACTTAAAAGACGTAAAAGTCAGAACTACAAAAAGAATGCGTATGAAATTACAACTTGGTGTTGCTGTAGCATCAACCAATGATGGTGTAATAAAAAACAATCCATTAAGGGATTTTCTTCAACGTAATCAAAAATCTAACCCTGCTATGTCTTTAGAAGACACGATAATAAATTATAGAACAAATATAATAAAAGAGTTTTCTGATTATATTAAGGATGCTGGTAATTTTGTTAATATGCTTCACTCAGATCCATTAGATGAATATGGTGGATTAATACACGATTTTCATTTTAAGTTAAGTGAATACGATGGGGGTAAAGTGGACTTTTGGTTAATCAAAACTCCAAATAATATAAAATGTATAAATAGTTTAAGGATGCCATATTGGTTTGCAAGTCCAGTTGATTTTATAAAAAAGTTAGATTTTCTTTATAAGAAATTGCTTAAAGGCACCAACAATGGAAATACGATAAAACAAGCTTGGCTTGCTGAAGCTACAGTTGCAGCCAAAGAACGAAGTGCTACATATATGAACGCTCAAAGTTCCACGCGTAATACACCAAAAGAATAATAACTATTGACTTTATGATAAAAATTACTTAAATTAACATATGATTAAAATGGTTACGTCTAAACAAAACTACTCAAAGTCTCATCCAAATAACAACATTGTCTTGATGTTTGACCAGAATATACTCTA
>Ga0098050_1000522_pt1 | contig 13731 bp, 9 predicted proteins | sample 14_taG_FD_77070 | JGI IMG/M metagenome (GOLD analysis project Ga0098050, IMG submission 77070) | Marine viral communities from the Subarctic Pacific Ocean - 14_ETSP_OMZ_AT15311 metaG | ecosystem: Environmental > Aquatic > Marine > Oceanic | place: Pacific Ocean | collected 2015-01-18
ACCTAACTTTGGCGCAGACCTTCGTTCTAGATTATTTGAAAACTTTACTGATGAAGAAAATGCGTTTCTGATCGAAGATGCTATCACCGATGCGTTAGCACTATACGAACCAAGAGCGCAGATAGTTTCTGTTGATGTTAGAGATAACCCTGATAGAAACTATCTTGGCGTGAGAGTTGAATTTAAAATTGTAAATACAGAAGAAGTTGTAGTATTAGATACTTCAATATCAAGGATTAGATAAGAATGGCGACCACAATCAATTCATCAGACCTTAACTTTGATGATATCAAAACATCTCTAAAGACCTACTTTGCATCTAAGTCAGAGTTTGCTGACTATGATTTTGAAGGTTCTGGTCTGTCTAATGTTCTTGATGTATTGGCTTATAACACGCACCTAAATGGTCTAATTGCAAACTTTGCATTGAATGAAGCATTTCTCCCTACTGCACAACTCAGAACATCTTTGGTAAATCATTCTCTTGCATTTGGTTATATCCCAAGATCGAAGACTGCTGCACAAGCACAACTGACTGTTACGGTAGACTTAGGGTCTGCTTCAAATAAACCCACTTCTATTACAATGCCCATAGGGACACAGTTCACTACAGCTGTTGATGGTATTACTTACACATTTAGAACTTTGGTTGAGTATACAGCATATCCAAACCCATTGCAACCAAATCTTTATACTTTTGTAGATGCTCTAGGCGACCCCTACATTAGAGTATATGAAGGTGAATTGACCGTAAAAACATTTATCGCTGAAATTACAGGTGATAGACAAGTATATGTTGTTCCTGATGAAAACCTAGATTTGTCTACAGTTGGTGTTCAGGTTTATGATAATATCAACTCTGATAACTTTACTTCATATTTTAGTGCTAATGCTACTTCTGGCGGAAATGCTACTACAAGTGTTACCGCAGACACTGCTCTTTATCTTCCTCTAGAGACATATAATGGGTATTGGGAGTTTAACTTTGGTGTTGAAGGTGTCACAGGTAAGAATCCTACTAACGGTGAAGTTATTCGCATTACCTATTTGAAAACCAATGGTCTTGATGCAAATGGAGCATCTGTCTTTACTCCATCATCTACACTTGCTGTATCTGGATTTGGCAATAGAACACTAAACACTGTAATCAGAAAAAACACAAAATCTGCTTTTGGTTCCGATAAAGAATCTCCAGAATCTATTCGCATTAACGCACCACTTTCTTATTTGGCACAGAATAGACTTGTATCGGCTGGTGACTATAGAGGTGTTATTGCTAATGGTGTTCCGGGCATTAAATCTATCAATGCATGGGGCGGTGAAGATAATGTTCCTGCCAAGTATGGTAAGACTATCATTTCTATTGTATATGAAAGTGATGTTAGTGCAGTCCAGAAGGTTGCTCTACAGACGTTAATCAAAAGCAACCTAACTGATCCACTATCTGTTATTGGTGTAGAAGCAGAATTTGTCGATCCAACTTTCATGTATATGGATGTTACAACAACTTTTAAATATAATGCATCATTAACTAATCTCACTAAAGAAGCATTACAAAATAAACTTAATGGAGTTGTATCTACTTACTTTGCTTCTAACAGTGGTAAGTTCAACGATACTATCAGAAAGTCTAAACTGGCATCAAATATCGATGCTGCTGACCCTTCTGTTTTGGGGTCGGATATTGATATTAAAATGTCTGGTAGATTTACACCATTGACAAATCCAGATACAGGTAACTTTGTCAGAACTGACTATGTAATCAATTTCTTGAACGCTATTCAATCTCCATTGATGAATACTGCAAGTATTACTAGTGATAGATTTATATTCAACGGAATTTCTTGTAGTATTAGAAATGCTCCATTACATTCTACAATTCTCCAGGCTATTGACAGAGAAGGTAATGTAGTTATCTCTAACGTTGGTAGTTATGAACCATCAACAGGTAAAGTAAATTTGGTTGGGTTCTTACCAGACTCTATTGTTTCTGGTAATACTTATTTGACCATTACTGCGACTCCTGCTGATGATAGTTCGTTTAAACCACTTAGAAATACTCTGATTACATTGGGAACAAACACTTCTACTGGCATTCAAGACAATAATGAAGCGACTTCTGTAGTTGGTGTAACGAGTTAAACATGGCTGATACAAGAACTCTTTCGGACTATAATCGTTTAAATGTGAACTTGAATGAATCACAAGTTGATACTGTTGTCCCGGAGCACTTTAAAGAACAGTATCCTGATTTAATTACGTTTCTGAAAAAATACTATGAGTTTATGGATGATGAAGGCGGTATCGCCCATGATCTGAAAAATATGTTCAATGCTAGAGACGCTGAATCTACATCAGATGATTTGTTAAATAAATTGTTTGAAGAAAGATCACCCGGATTTTCTTCTGACCAGTTCCCTTCACCTAGATATGCCTATAAGCAACTTCCAGTATTTTATAAAACTAAAGGCACTAATGTATCTATTGACGGATATTTTAGATATTTTTTCCAACAAGATGTTGAAAAAGTCTTGCCTAGAAATCAGACTTTTATCGTAGGCGAAAGTAGAATTGGTGCTGAATCTTTAAAATATATTCAAGATTCTTACTTTTATCAAATTTATTCTATTCAGCTGAAGAGTAGTATTCCATCAACACAATGGTTTGATTATTATAAAACATATCTACATCCAGCAGGATATGCTCTATTTGCGCAGACTACGTTTGAACCTGTAGTATCTTTGGGTGCTACAGCACTTACAGAAATTATTACCGACTCTGATTTACTTGCTAATTCTGCTGCTATTATTTCTTCTGATGATCAAGTGACTGAATTTGGTCTAACATCGATTACTACTATTGATAGTGATGCTCTAAGAAGATTTAATGTTAGTTCTGGATTTGGTATTTACCAGACTTCTGCTGAAGATTCTGATGTTCTTAATAGAACAGAATATAGTGGTCAATATATCTCTATTGCAGATATCCTTGATCCTGATTCCAGAAGGTTCAGTGATAGTGATAACACAGATGACATCGAATACAATATGTCCGACTCTTCTGATATTACATTGGATGAAGATAGTGGAACACTTGATACAATTGGTTCTATTCCGGGCATTAGGTTCTCTAGTGGAACTGAAACTATGGATGAAGCTATCTTCCCATTCTATAATGATTCTGGTTTAGATTCAGCAATTGGTCCATATGTTTGATATAAATAAATTCAATAGGTTTTACAGGAATTAAAAATGGCACTAACAATTTTAAGTACTGGTAATGTTCTCGATAGAGGTACTGTCGCCAACGATAATACAGGCGACACGCTGAGAACTGCTGCACAAAAAATTAATACTAACTTTGAAACTCTTGATAGTGCTGTGACCAATCAGACATGGGCAAATGCTAGTGTTACAAACTCCATTTTGCGGTATGATGGAACTAAGTTTGTCGCTACAGATGGTTTGTTAGTTGATACTAATGGTAATATTACTATTTCTGGCACACTCTCTTCTGATAGTGCTACTATCACTGGTGACATTGCTGTCTCTGGTCTTGTAGATGGTAGAGACATTGCAGCAGATGGTGTCACATTAGATTCTGCAACTGCTTCAAATACTCCGCATGCTATTGTGGCAAGAGACGGCTCTGGTAACTTCTTAGCTGGAACTATCACTGCCAGTCTGACAGGTACTGCTACTAATGCTACTAATGTTGTTATTAATAATGATACATCAACCGACTCTACTCACTATGTCCATTTTGGAAGTGCAACATCTGGTAATGATGGGGTGCAGGTATCTGACACTAACCTAACTTTTAATCCTTCCACTGGAGTTTTACAGGTTGGTGGTCATACTGTTGCGACTACTGATACCGCTCTGATGGATACTGAACTTACTAATATTACAGCAATCAAGGGTATCGACCAAGCATTGACTACCACCAGTGATGTTGCTTTCAATACTGTAACCGACAATCAAGCAAACGTAAGAGAACTTGCTGTTACGGCAATCACCAGCACACCTTCAACAATTTTATCTGGGTCTTCAGGTAAATATTTTAGTCTGCGGACAGATGCAAGTGTTGTAAATATCAATGCAGCAAATTTCTCGGCTGGTGATATTGTTACAATAGCTGATACTACTGGTTCTCAAAAAACTATTACCTTTGACACTTGGTCCAGTGGAGTACGAGTTGCAGGTGTTGACTCTGATTATAGTGGAACCAGTGTTACGTTGGCAGAATATGGAGTATGCACAATTATTGCTGACAGTAGCGACCTTGCAATTGTAACAGGAAACGTTAGTTAATGTGTGATAAATATATTCAACAGATTTTTTTAAGCAGGTAATATGACAAAGCAAACTTTAGATATCGGCACAAATGCTAATGACGGAACTGGTGATACTCTACGTTCTGGCGGCCAAAAGATCAACGATAACTTCTCTGAGTTATACCTAACTCTTGGTGGAAATAGTATTGCTAGTAATGGTATCAATGCTTCCTTTGCTACTCAAACAATGGACGAAAATGGCGTTGTAAATGATTCTGATACACTTATTATTTTTAATAAAGGGTCTGGCACAATTGCTGCAACTCTTGGTGATGGCACATCAACTGGTGAATATAAAATCTTTTTGAATATCAACTCTGCTGTAGCAACAGTCACCCCAACGAATTTCGGTAATGGCACAAACTTCGCATTAAGTCGATATGGTTCTACACAAGCAGTGTGGGCGGGTTCAGACTGGTATCTGATCGGGCATAAAGACTCCGCAGACACCGACGTAGTAATTCAGACACCGACGTAGTAATTACATAAGAAGAGATAAAAAATGGTAGCAATAGTAACTACAGATACTAAGCAACTCTTAGTAGAAAAACTAATAGATGATCTCCAAGCAGATTCTAATAACTACTACTTGGGTATTGGTAAGACTGATGTATGGAATGTAACAGACACTGCACCGAGTACTATTGTTGATGCGGAAACAACCAAAAGAGATTTCAGAAACAATCTTCAGTCAATACAGAAAATCTCTTCGGTAAGTTTTGTTGCTAAGAGATACAACTGGTCTTCTGGCACAATCTATCAGCCTTATAGAGACACACAGAATTCTACTGATAATGGTCAGTATTATGTAATCACTCAGTCCAACCGTGTTTATATTTGTTTGAGGCAGGGTAGAGATGTTTCTGGTAACGTTAATACATCTACAGTTGATCCAGACACTACAGGAACTACCACTTCTCCTGTAGAGACCTCTGATGGTTATGTATGGAAATTCTTGTTTACCGGGTCTGCTACACGACTTAACTCTTTTGCTACATCAAACTTCATCCCTGTTGAGAAGATCACTGCATCAGCTGGTCTGAGTAATATTCAGCAGTCCCAAAAAGATGTTCAAGATGCTGCTTCTTCTGGACAGATTGTTGGGTATTTGGTAAACTCTGGTGGCACTGGGTTTACTTCTGCTCCTACTATTACGGTAAGTGGTAATGGTAGTAATGCAAGAGCAGTTGCTACTGTAGCAAGTGGTGCTATTGTTGCAGTAAATGTTGATGACTCTGCTGGTGGTTTTCCATTTGGCTCTGGATATGATAATGCTACTGTAACTGTTACTGGTAGTGGTTCTGGTGCAGTTGTAAAACCTATTATTTCTTCTAATGGTATCGGTGCCGATCCTAGAGATGATTTAAAGTCTTCATCTATTATGTTTAATTCTAAAATTGTAGGTGAGGCAGGTTCCGGTGATTTCTTAGTAGGAACTGGAGCAGACTTCAGGCAGGTTGGTATTCTGAAAAACCCTAAAATTCCCACTAGTCGGTCAGCAGCAGATTCTGATTTTACCGCAACTACTGGAAGTGCTTTGAAAATTTTGACACTAAATAGTGGGACAGGTCTCACTGGTCTGGATGTAGATGACATCATGTCCCAAGTTCAGGCAAGTGTGACAGCAAAAGCATACGTTAATAAGATTACAGGGACTGATGCAGATGCTACAGTTCTGTATCATCAAAATGATAATACTGGATTCGTGCCTTTCTTAGATGGCGGTAATGCTATTAAAGATTCAGCAGAAGATACTACAGTATTCGGCACGTTTGTTTCAGATTCTGATGGTGAAGTTAATCCATACTCCGGCGATTTGCTTTATGTAGAAAATAGAGCAGCTGTAGAAAGAACCGCAGCAGGCACAGAAGACATTAAAATTACTATTCAGTTCTAATAAAGGTTAGATAGAAGATGGCAATAACAAAAAATGAAAACACTTTTTCGACCACGTATAAGGACGATTTTAGTGAAACTGATAATTATCAACGAATTCTATTTAACTCTGGCAACGCTCTTCAGGCAAGAGAACTTACTCAAATGCAGACCATCATCCAAAAGCAGATGGAACGCTTTGGTAAGAACATCTTCAAAGATGGTTCGGTAGTTGTTCCCGGTGGTCTTAATGTAGATACAGATATTGAGTTTGTTAAACTTGAATCTTCTCCTGCACCTGTAATGTATGCTGGAGATATTCTAACAGATGGCGATGGTGTCAAGGCAAGAGTAATTGATTTTATTGCAGCTGAAGGTAGTGACCCTCCAACAGTATTTGTAGATTATATCCATGCTGGATCATTCTCAACTGGAGCAGCTGCTCCTAGATTTTCTAGTGGTGGAACATTAGCAAATACAAGTGGTAGTGGCGGTACTAGTGGCACAGTAGTAACTGGTTCTGGTGTAGTAGGTAAAGGTTGTCGTGCATCTGTTGGTAATGGTGCATATTTCATTCGTGGTTTGTTTGTTCAAACACAGCCACAAACTATCATTGTCTCCAAGTATTCTAATACCCCTACGACAAATGTTGGTTTCATTATAACTGAAGATATTGTCACTGTAGAAGACACTACTGCTCTGTATGATAATCAGAATGTTCTTCCTAACGAAACTGCACCGGGTGCTGATAGATATAGAATTACTTTGACACTTGCTACTGATGATTCTGCTAGTGTAGATTCTGATACAAACTTTATTGTTACTAATAACCTTATTGCTGGTGTTATTCAACAACCTATTGATGAAAACACTTACAGCATTATTGGTGATGAGTTAGCTCTTCGCACTAAAGAAGAGTCTGGTGACTACACAGTTAATGACCCTATAGTGTTCTTTACAGAAAAAGATTCTGATGAACTTACACTGGACGTTGACCCTATTACTGCATATGTAGATGGGTATAGAGTTGCTAAACCTCAGAAGACATTTATTGATGTAAACCGTTCTCAAACGACTAGCGGCGTTTTAGATGATGAGAATATTTCAGCAACATACGGTCACTATGTTGTAGCTGATACGATTAAGGGTCTTCCAAATGTCAATGAGTTTGAGCAATGGAATCTTTATAGTGATTCTGGGGAAGCTGTTCATGACTCTAAGATTTTAGGAACAACTAGAATTAGAAGTGTTGTTGAAGATGGTGCTAACTATAGATACCATATTTTTGATATTAACATGACTGGTTCAAACAATTTTAGAGACACGGTTAGTATTGCAGCAGATTCAGATAACTATGCCAATCTAGTATTAGAAAACAGTAATGCTGTTATCAAAGAAGCAAATAACAATAACGTATTTTTTGATCTGCCTCGTATCAGACCTAAGAAAGATAACGGTGTGGATGTAGGTAGTCTAACTGTTCAAAGAAGATTTTTGAAAACATCTAGTGCTAGTGGTGAACTACAAATAATCAGAACAACTAATGAGTTGGTAGACCCTGAGATTGGTGTTGATTTAACATCTTGGATTATTGCAGAGGTTACTGATGGTACTGTTGTAGATATTACTCCAACTACTTCTGATGGCGAAGTTGTGACATATAGTGGATTGAGTAATAGTACTCAATATGAGATTTTGGGATTTGTTGCTAGAGGTTCTGCATCTGCTGAAAGATCAAAGACACTTCAGACAGGCGCAAGTGATACCTTCGCTGCTGGTGCAATCGAAAGTGATGGTTCCGGTCTTCGGTTCTTTACACTGACAAAACAAGATATCTTTAGTTTTGACTCTATTGGTGATGGTTCTGGTAATAGTATTCTGAGTAGTTTTACTACTGATAATGGACAGAGAGATAACTTTTATGATTTTGGTAGAGTTATTCTGAATAGTGGTTTGTCTATACCTACGTCTACTACTGTCCATTATAAGTATTTCTCTCATGGTACTACAGGTGACTTCTTCTCTGTAAACTCCTATTCTGGTGAAGTTGAGTATGAAGATATCCCAAAGTATCGTCAGAACAATGGCACTGAGGTAGAACTAAGAAATGTTCTGGACTTCAGAAGTGCCAAGCATACTGATGGAACTTTTAGTGGTGGTAGTTCCTTTGTCCATGCTCTTCCTGCTAACACTGATGTAATTACAGCAGATGTTAACTACTATCAGTCCAGAAGAGATGTTTTGGTTGCTAATACAGAAGGTGAAATTGTTTATATTGAAGGTAAACCTGCTGAGTCTCCACTTAAACCAGTTGTTCCTGACAATGCACTAGAGCTTGTAAACTTTACGCTGAGTCCCTACACTGATGATGCTAATGATCTTTCTATTAATTACGTTGATAACCGCAGATACACAATGCGGGATATTGGTAACATTGTAAAGAGAATTGATAATATTGAAGAAGCAGTTACGCTCAGTCTCTTGGAACTTGAGACTTCTACTTTGGAAGTTCTGGATGCAAACGGCAATAATCGTTTCAAGAATGGTTTCTTTGCAGACAACTTCAAAGACTTCAAGTTCTCTGATATTACAGGTGATGGTTACCTTGCGTCTATTGACCTTGATGAGAATACTATCAACCCATTCATCACTCAAGATAATGTAAGAATGGAGTTTAAACCCGGAACTACTAGTTTCAACGGAACTTCTAGTAATGTAGTGCAACGTGGTGATGCTCTGATGCTTTCCTATAGTGAGACAGCAGAGATTAATCAAAACCTTGCTACAGGGATTGAGAACGTAAATCCCTATGACGTAATTATCTATGAGGGTATGCTAGACCTTTCTCCTACCGTAGATCAGTGGATTACTGTTGAGAGAAGACGTAGACGTATTCAGTTGCAAGAAGGTCAGAATGCAGATACTATTCGCAACCGTATTAGAAATAGTTTCATCAGACCTACGCAGTCTGAACTTACTCCACTTGAGGGTACAGGATTTGAAGGTCTTGATCTGCGTCCCGGTTTCAATGTAGGTTCTACAACTGTAACTACCCGACTAAGGACTACTCAGAGAAGGTTGTCTGAACTGGCTGCTGGAAGGTTTGTGACAGGTGTAAATCTAATCCCGTTCATCCGTTCCAGAAAAGTATTCTTCAGAGCACAAGGACTTGCTCCTAATAGAGAACACTTCCTATACTTTGATAGAACCCCTATTCCAAACTTTGTCAGAGAAGAAGCAGCAGGATTTAAGTTCTTTGCTGACTCAAGTGGTATTGATGTTCTAACTAGTGGTAGGGATCAAAATCAAACGTCTCACCCTGATGGAAGTTCTCAGCTGACTTCTGATGCGAATGGTACTATTATTGGTTCCTTCTTTATTCCTAATAATAGTTCTTTGAAGTTTGAAACTGGTTCTAGAGATGTTTCTCTGCTTGATACTGAAGTGTCTAGTAAAGCAGACTTTAGTACAGCATCCTTAGCTAGTCTTTCTGGTGCATCTGCTGAATATAGAGCAGCTGGATTGAATGCTGAACTCTTAGGTCTCCAGTTCCAACAACCAAGACCACCTCGAACTGGAAGAAGAGACCCTATTGCTCAGTCATTCCAATTCCAGAATGATAATGGTGGATTTATCACTAGTGTAGAAGTTTACTTTGCGACTACACCTAACTCTGTTGATACTGTTGGCACTAATGACCCTAATGACAATACACCAATCACTTTGGAATTGAGACCACTGCGTAGCGGTGTCCCTTCTCAGGATGAAATCCTACCGGGTAGTCAGGTTACACTGAATCCAGCTGATGTTAATGTTACACCATTTACTGATACAGTAACTATATCACAAATTAGAAGTAACTCAACCACCTTTACATTTGATACGCCTATTTACCTTGAAGGTAATACTTCCTATGCGTTAGTATTACTAGCAAACACACAAGCATATAATGTCTATGTTGCTGACCTAACCGAGTTTGTGGTAAATGACACCAATAGAAGAGTTACTTCGCAGCCTACACTGGGATCATTCTTTTCGTCACAGAACACTGTGACTTGGACACCTAACCAGTTTAGGGATATGATGTTTAAGGTTAACAGAGCTGACTTTGCTTCTAGTGGCACTGCTATCTTTGAAAACTTTGCCATTGATGATGCTAGACTTCCTGTTGATCCTATTTCCACAACGTCTGGTGATAGTGATGTGCGTATTTTTGCAATGAACTCTGGTTTTGTTGTCAATGATGAAGTTCAAATTACTGGTGTAGATTCTTCTACTAGATATGGGGGTATCTTAGGAACGTCCCTGCTGGGAGCAAGAACAATCACAAAAGTAGATGGTGAGAGTTTCCAGTTCAAAGCAGACTCTGCTGCAACTCAAACTATTATTACTGGTGGTAGCAGTATCAACTCAGAAGTAAATATTCTAATGGATGAGATGGTCCCTAATATGAGACTGACTTTACCATACAACGGAACAACTGTTGGGACCACAGCAAATCTCACTACAGGTGCTTCTCTGGTTACTGCTAATAACGTATCTAATACTGCTTACGGCACTTTAGACCTTGCTGGTGAAGAAATTGATATTGAACCATTTAGATTGATTAGATTTAACTCTCCAAGAGTTGTTGCTAACAGTAGAATTGAAGAAGATGAGTTTACTAGTTCTAATACAGGTAGAAAATCTATCAAGTATACTTCGTCTCTAGCAACTGGTGATACCTATGTATCACCTGTCATTGACCTTGCTTCATTGTCTGTATCAACTGTAAGTAATATTATCGATAATCAAGACTCTGCTCTCGGTGCTGATAATATTACGACGAACAACCCTATTGAATACATTGCAGAAACCAATAGTGGTTCTGGTTCTGCTATGTCTAAGCATGTTACTATTCCAATCAATATTATTGAACCTGCTGTTGGTCTAAAAGTTCTCTTGTCTGCCAATAGACCTTCTGGTTCTTTCGTTGATCTATACTACAGAACACTTCCAATTGGTTCTGATGATGATATCAATACAGTCAACTATGTTCAGGCAAGCTTGGATACTAGTATCGGTACTGATGATAACAGAGATATCTTTAGAGAGTATGCTTACACTATTGGTGGTCTGGGTGGTACATTAACACCGTTCACTACCTTCCAATTAAAGATTGTATTTAGGTCAACTAACACCTCTAGGGTGCCTCGCATTAAAGACCTGAGAGCAATTGCTCTGGGAACATAATGAATGAATGATGATTATGTAAAAGTTGAGGGTAACTCCAATCTTATTAAAGATAAATCTACGGGAGTTATCCTCAACATTGATAAAAATGGTCTAGAAGCTGCTAAACGCAGAAAGCAATTAATGAAAGAACAGCAAGAAGAAAGAGAGACTGTTCTTGAATTGAAATCAGAACTCTCTGAATTGAAAAAACTGATTGGTGAACTACTAGAACAAAAATCAATATAAATAAGACTAACCACTCAACTGTTCATAAGAAGAGAATCATGCCAGAATATGCCGATTTAGAATTACATCAAGGAGATGATATATTATTTCGTCTAGAGTTGCTTGACAGTGATAGGTCTTTATGGAATGTATCTTCAGGATATACAGGTAGAGCTACTTTCAAAAAGACTTACGCTACTAGGGACTCTGATGCTTATAATTTTACTGTTACCTTTCCCGGCGATCCAGTTAACGCAGTTGATCTAGCTTTAGATGGAACTGTATCTGATGATATTAAGTCTGGTAGATATGTATATGATGTATTTTTATTGAAAGACAATTCTTCTGTAAAAGTCTTAGAAGGAAAACTAGAAATTTATCCTTCGGCAACTTCCATAGTTTAAGAGACTGATAATGACCAATAGAGTAATAATCACCAAAAAATCTCCGGTTCTGGTTAGAAGAATTCTAACAGGTATTCCTAATGCTGGTGTAAGAACTCTTAACGAATTATCTGGTCAGTTAAACCTCCTTGATAGTTCTGATATACTGATTACTATTGATTCTGCTGAACGTACATTTACTTTTGAAAATACCAGTACTCTAGATACTGTAACTAGTCGTGGTGACAGTACTTCCAACTCTGTTACATTTGGTGATCTAAACGTTACTGGCCAGACTACTCTTTCAAACTTAAATCTTTCAAACTTAACTATAACTACTCTTTCAGTTGATTCTGCTGTTATCAGTGGAATTACATTTACTGATAGTGCGTTATCTCAGTTCTTAGATAGCGATGATTTTGTCTTTAGTAGTGGTCAGGCAAGTCTTAAAGATGAATCTATTCAAGATATTATCGGCGCTATGGTTTCTGGTAATACAGAAACAAATATTACTGTAACATATCAAGATGGTGATGGGACTATCGACTTTGAAGTTCCAATAGCATCCGCTGATAGTGTTGGTGTAGCACAGTTTGATAGTAACGAATTCAATGTAGTTGCAGGATTAGTTACTATGAATACAATTGACGGCGGAAGTTTTTGATATAAATAAATGAAAGTGACGGTGCTCATATAGTTATCGTCACTCTAATATAAAAAATTTAGGCTTATATAAGTCGAATGTAGGGTTGGAGACGTAATGTCAACTATTAAGTTACGCCGCAGTGCTGTATCTGGTAACAAGCCGAGTACATCGCAGTTAGATTTAGGCGAGGTAGCCATCAATACACATGATGGCAAAATGTTCTTTAAGAGAGATAATGATGGAGAATTATCTATCATTGAACTTGGTGGCGCACAGGTCGCTGAGAACGTTTTTTATGTTTCCAAAAGCGGTAATGATAGTAATAATGGAACAAGCATTGACCGTGCATTCCTTACACTCGATAAAGCATTAGCAGTAGCAGCAGAACGCAGAGGCGCTGCTGGACTTGATTATGATGGTGCAGAAGGTTCTGTCTTAGAAACCAAGACAAGAAGAGACTTAGGTCTTTATATCGATGCATCTAAGTATGATGTTGCATTAGGTACAAACTTCAATCAGGTATTCCAAGGACGTGCAGGATCATATACTCAAGGCATCACTGAAGTATTATTCAGCATAGACGCAACAAAAGACCTTGTCAATGATCTTGCTGCCATTAATGGAGATGCAACCTCTCTTTCCAGATCAGATGCATACTGGAGCGAGCTTAAAGATATTATTGAAAACGGCAAGAACAATGCCGATAGCGATAATGATGGTTCGTTAGAGGCAGGATCTTTTCCTACTCCTGTTAATGCATCTACATACTACGACTCTTCTCAAACAGAAGATGATGCTTCTAGATCAAAGACTAAGCTTATCAAAAACAAAGTGTTTATCTCAGAGGAAGTAAACGAGTGGGTAAAGGCAAACTATAGTATTTCTTATGACAGCGCCAAGTGTAAGAGAGATATTAGATTTGCTGTAGAAGCACTTGCATATGATGCAACCTATCTTGGTAATGCTGGTGCCTATGATAATGCTAACTTCTTCTTCCATAATGGCGCACAGATTCCTGCCTACCAAAAGACAGAAACTGCTGCTGCCTATGA
>Ga0098050_1000529_pt1 | contig 13600 bp, 19 predicted proteins | sample 14_taG_FD_77070 | JGI IMG/M metagenome (GOLD analysis project Ga0098050, IMG submission 77070) | Marine viral communities from the Subarctic Pacific Ocean - 14_ETSP_OMZ_AT15311 metaG | ecosystem: Environmental > Aquatic > Marine > Oceanic | place: Pacific Ocean | collected 2015-01-18
ACTTTAGCTCTTTGTTCTAATACAGTTAGTATTTGTATTTTTCTAGCATAAGGTTTATTAATTCTTTTAACTTTAGCTATTGTTTTTTTTGCATCTTCTACAGTTGCATATTTAATTCTAACTGTATCTTTAGGATTCTCGTCTGTATATAATCTACGACTAGAACCTTTAGGTTTTTTACCTGTTCCTATTCTAGGCTCTTTTTTTGACATTCTTCTTTTTTCTCTTAATCATTTTTCCAATAGTAGTTGCTTGTCTTTTATGCATTTTAGATGCACCAAGTAATTCTTTTTTAATTTTTTTTAATTTACGTACCATAAATATTTCTCTTTTTTCTTTTTGTAAAATAAATAATGTTTGATTATCCATAACACACCTCCTAATTAAAGTTAGTGCGTTTCTTCAGTTAATACTTACTTCCAACCCTTACGAGTCAAACGAATTATTTTTTCTTAAATGTTTTAACCATTGTAGGCTTACCACCTACTCCTTGTTTTTTTGCTCTCTTTCTTTTTACTGCTGATGTTTTTTGTGACTTTGACATACGTTGTGCTTTTGCTAAAGGTACACACTTAGGATATTTTCTTTTAGTTTTAGTAGTAGATTTTCTACCACATGGTTGATACTTCCCATTTTTCTTTGGTGCTCCTATATCAACCCATTTTTCTTCTACCCATTTACGTAAGCCACCACCAGTTTTTTTCTTAATAGTTTTCTTTTTCTTTTTGCCACCAGGTTTTATTTTGCCAGAGCAAACTGCAGAAGCATACATATTAGCGTAAGCTGATGGATATACATCAAACTTTCTTTTTGCTGCTGCTTTACCTTTTGGACAAAGCTTTGCCATTAGCTACCTCTTCTAGCATTTCTTCTAGCTGTCATACCTGCTTTTAAAGGACCACCTTTAGACATGTATTTAGTTTTTTTCATTGGACCACCTTTAGCCATATACTTAGTTTTTTTTAAAGCTCCACCTTTAGCCATGTATTTAGTTTTTTTCATAGCTCCACCTTTTTTCATGTATTTAGTTTTTTTTCCTGCCATTTGTTTTCTCCTGATATAAATTATTAAATGTTATTTCTGGGTCAGTATAACTATCATGTATTTCTGCTGAATGAATATATTGACTTGGTGCAAAATCTGGAGCACCTTCACCAGTTACCCATAAAGCAGGATTAGTTACCCTAACTCTATTGTTAGGTAATGCCACGATATTACCTGTCCATTTACCTGCATCTATAAGCTGCAGTACGTGACTTTGTTTATGTTGTGCAGGGTCATCACTAATATAACTATCAGTATAATCAACTGTAAACATATATCTTCCTTTATAAAACTCACCACCTATTTTACACATCCAAGGACTTGAGCTTACTCTATCCATTACTATTATGGAATGTCCTCTTGAGGAGCAATCCCAAGGTTGTGCTAAATGTGTATCCATTCTTTCTGGCATCTCTTCTAAAACTTCGTCTGCCACTAAACTTGTTATTGGCATCCTTGCCCACATTGCACCCCCATGTATATTTTCTTCTTCATCTATACCAGTAAACACTACTTGAAAACTTAAACATCTATCTGGTATTGTATTGACTGCTATCGCTAGTCCATGCAAATATTCGCCATGATAATCTAAATGATTGTTTGTAAATTCTTTACGTACCCAACATTTAAAATGAGGAATATTACTTATTAAATATGACAGTTAGCACCTCCATCTTTTTCTTGCTTGTCTTAATCTTGAATTAGGATTCTTAGCTGCTTTAGGAAACTTCTTCATTTGTCCTGCAGACCTAGCACAATAACTTTTTCTTCTTGAAGCTCTTTTACCTGTAGGTTTCTTTTCAGTTACTGCTGTTTTTAATTTACTACCAGGATTATTTCTTCTATATTTTGCTACACCTTTCGCAGTCATGCCTGCACCTTTTTTAGTAGGTCGTTTATCACCACTACTAATAGACATGCCTTTCATTCCTGTACCTTTTTTTCTAGCCATTATTTGTATATTCTCTAGACTCTTCTTTTACTTGAGATTCTATAGTACCTTCTACTTGAGGTCCTTTTCTAGCTTTACCATAACCTTGTCCAGTTGGATGAGCACTTGTTACTTTACCAACAGATTGATTAATAGTTCTTGCATTTGCTCCTACTATTAATGTTGAAGTCTTTATTTGCATTATTTTCTCCTTTTAATTTTAGATATTTGTCCACCATATTGAGCAGCAACAAACTTATCACCTTGTTTTTTTAAAACTCCTCTAGCAACTAGAACATCTTTTTGTGTTACTTTATTGTCACCAGTCATATCTTGAAGTTTTCCTCCTTTAGCTTTTTCAATTTGTTTATTTATTTTAGTTCTATTAATCATTAATTAGCTCCTTGTATTACTGGATTAGGTCCTCCTGCAGGACTTGCTGCTACTTGCATATCATCTTGTCTCATTCTTCTAGATTGATTACGTAAAGCTTCTATAGAATTTTTATATTTATTTTCCCAATTAGGTAATACATTAAAATCTTTTATAAAATAATTTGCTTCTATCATACATGCAGCAAATAATGCATTATAACAAAATTCACTAAAGTAATTAGAAGTAGTAACACTTGTACCTGTAGCACTAGCTAATGCTAAAGGTCTACGTGTGTATTGTATTTCACCTGATACTGCAGATGCAGGTGTTGGTACAATATAAATTTGTGTATTTGTTTTTCTTGAATAATATCTAGGTGTTCCTGTTGATGCACTAGCAAATGGAAAATAATCTATTGCATACTCATAGGTTCTTTGTAATAAATTTACTTTTGAATTGGCAGGAATTGCTGCTGTTGAAACACTTGTTGTATAGTTTACATTACGTACCACTAAAGCATCAGCAGGTAAACTAACTACTGGGTCAGAAGCTGTAAATGAAAAAGTAGAATAATTATCTAGACCTGGGTCATCCAGTTCTTTAATTAATCTACCTTCAGCTTTTTCAATAAAGTATGATACGTGTTCTTCAAACTCTGTTGAATCATTTTCTATTGTATTTATTATATCAGTCTTTAAAAAAGAATAGGATGGCATTTAGTTATCCTGTTATTAAAGTTACACTACCTGCATCTGGTGTAGAAATAGTAACTGTTGCACTACAAAGTACACCCATTTCTCCAAAGTACATATCTGATTCTGCACTTGCAGGAACTTCATAAGTTATTACTGCTCCTGTTTTATCTCCAATAGCAATTACTCCTGCTACAGTAGAATAGGAATGAACTCCTAATATTCTAGTTCTTCCTGTGGTGCCAATGATAACTCCATCACCACCTCTTTTATTAACTGTTCTTATATTTGTAGCCATGTTGTTTCCTTAAATTAGGAAGGGTACGTTAATACCCTTCCTAGTTATTAATGGTTAAGCACCTTGATTACCAAACCAACTTCTCCAATCAGAGACACCAAAAGAATATCTTTCTCTTGCCTTGAATCGTAAGTTGCCAGTATCAAAATCAGGCTCCATCTTGGTTTGTAAAGGTGTTCTATTGAACATCTTTGAACCATTAGGAACATCAGTTTTTATAAACCAAGCATTAACATCTGTAAATCTTCTGTTAGTCATATATCCACTTGGAAATACTCCTAAGTTCTTTACAGAGTTAAGGTCATTGTCTGCACTACCAACAATACCTGGTGTATTTAATAATACATCAGCAGTAAACATTAAGTCTACTGGTACGTGTAAAGATACAGCAGAAGAACCAATTAAGATACCTCTGTCATCTTTAAACTTTTGTATTGCAATAATAGCAGATTCTAATGTACCTTCAGCAATCGCTGCTGCAGTACTTGTATTACTTTGGTTTCCATCACCAATAGTTGGATGGGCAGCATTAAATAAACTTACGCCATCTCCTTGTGCTGTAGTAAAACCTTCGTTATAAAGTTTAGCAGCTTTTACTTGCTTAGTATTAGCCATAGCTCTTGCTAATCCTCTTGCTCTTAATTTTGCAAAAGTATCATAAAGGTTATCTTCCATTGCTTCTTCAGTAATTGCAAATGCTAAAGCTATAGTCTCGTTTGTATATCGAGATGTATAACTCTCACCTGCATCATCATAAACAACAGCAGCTCCTTCATTTTTTGTTGGAGCAGTACCAAATCCTGTAAAGAGGACTTCCTCTTCAAAAGACCTATCTGAATTTTCTATTTCATATAGTGGTTCATGCTCATTATTAACTTCTCCATACTCAATCCCAAATACTGCGTTCAATCCAGGAAGGAGTTCTTTGCTTATCGCAGCTCTATTTATAGCCATGTGTTATTCTCCTTTATTAACCTGTTATAGTTGCTGTTATGAAATTATCCATATGGTTAGCAATACGTACTTCATACCAAGGATAAGCATCTGTCACACCTGCTGATGTTCCAATACCTGTATCCCAAGGTGCTCTACGTATAACTCTTAAGTTTCCTGTTGATAGTATAGGACCAGATGCATCTAAAACATAACCACTTTGTCCTGTTTTATGACTTCCTGTTCCTGCAATATAAACTCCATTATATACACCAACACCAAAACCTGCAGCAGCAGTTACTGTTGCGTCTGCTTGGATAAAAAATGTTTGAGCAGGGTCACTTGCAATATGAATTTTTACATCAGTTGCTGTAACTCCACCTGTAATACTTCTAGCGAACTTCTGTTCTCCACTAGCATTTACAAAACTACATCCTTGAAAAACACCTGCAGACTTTATAGATACTCCTGCAGCACAAGGTTTAATTGTACCTGCAGTTTCTATTGCTATAGGGTCTCCTGTAAAAATATCTGAAGGCACTAATGCTGAAGCCACTAAAGGGCTTGCGTTGTTCAAATCAATAGTTCGTACACCAGTAGAGTTAGAACCATCACCATTTTTCTTAGCTATTTGTAACCCTCTAGGGGCATTTACACTCGCCATAGTTCATTCTCCTTTGATTGTTATTAAAATAGCAACAAAAAGTTTTTACTTTTGAAAAGTAGGTTGTCTACCTTTTGTTACTGTCGTTTTACTTGAATTAGAAATGGGCATACTAGAATTATTTCCTCTCATTAATTGACTGTTAACAGCTTCCATTAATTGGTCAGACTTATTTCTGTAAAACTCACCTCTACTTTGGAATAACTTGGTAGGTATTTTACCTAACGCAATGTCGCCACGAGTGACTGCTCCAGAGTATCTTCCCTCCATCTTCACGAGTGATGTTTGTTCTAACTCAGGTACTTCTTTAATATCAACAAATTGCCAACCTTCTTGCATTTTTTTACCAATATATTTAAAATCGTCTTGACCTTTAAGAGTTATTCTTAACCATCCAAGAGTCATTCCTTCGCTATTGAAACGATTTACTATTGCATCAGGTATATGTAAGCTATCTTGTTCTTCAAACTGATAACTCATTTCTTCGTTAGTATTATTTTCTCTAAGTTCTGAACTACGTGTATTGATTCGTGTTTTCATTATTTACCTCCACGTTGCATATTTATTGTTGTATACTCACCATCAGCACTATTTGCTTTTAGTTTTTCTTGAGCATATTGTTCAAGGGGTATATTCCATTTGTTAGCTAATCTTACATCTTCTTTTGAAAGTTTAACTTTCTTATTGGAACTAGGAGTGCTACGTGTACCTCCTGCAACCACTTGAGCAGGTGACGTTTCCTGCTTACGAACTTCTTCAACCTCTTCAGTTTTATACTTATGAGGAAAAGCTTCTTTTAATCTAATATCTACTTCTGAATAATAATCATCATCAGTAGGATTAAAACCTTCTTCTTTTAAATCTGCATCTATTGCTAGAGCAGCAGCAGTTCTAACCTTATCTTTACCAAACCAATCATTTTTTTCTGCCCAACTTTGTGCCTTTGGGTCAGGAGTTGGTTGTTGTTGATATTGAGGTTGTTGTACTTGTTGTTGTGTTTGTTTAACCTCTGGTTCTTTAAACTGCATCTTTGTTGCACTAACTGATTTTAAATCATTTTGTGCATCATTAAGAAACTCTTGAGCCTTTAATATTTTAGAAGTATCCCCTTCTTCGTGAGCTGCTTGATAAGCACCTCTGGCTAATTCTAATTTATCTTCTAATTGTTTTTCAGTTGCATCTAAATTTAATTTACTTAATTTAGTAAATTCAGTATTTTGATTTTTAACTTTATAACTTAATTCTTCATTTTTACGAATTAAAGCATTAATTTGTTCTTCTCTTTCTTTTCTTTGTTTAATTAATTGCCTTATTCTTTTTTCTGCACCTTTAGTTTCAATACCTTCAAGTTCTTTTGGCTCTTCTTTTTTAACTTCAGGTTCTACTTTTTTAGGTTCTTCTTTTTCTACTTCAAATTCTACTTTTTCTTTTTCTGGTTCTTCTGTTTTAACTTCGTTCCAAGATTCTTCTTGCATTGTTTATTCCTTTTCGTTGCTAACGAGACATACGAGTTACGTTATACTTATTATTATACTATATTATTTTAAAGTATGCAAGTATTATTACACACTATGTTTAGATAAATTAAAGGTAGGGTCTAAAGTCTTAGGACTTTCTACCTTCATTATCACTTGGTCATCAAATAATAGTATATATTTTAAACTTTTATACTTTATCTTTTGACCTGCATGTTTACCATAACATACATAATCACCTACTTTACACCATGCTCCTTTAGGAAATTTATCTTTATCATTATAAGCTAAGTCTCCTAAAGCTACAACTTCTCCTACTGTTGTAAGATAAGCCATATCTTCTTTAGTTGAGTTAGGTAATAAAATACCACCTTTAGTTTTTTCTTTTATAGATACAGGTCTTATCAGAACATGATAACCTGGTAGTTCTGGTAAAACATCTGGATTAGCTTTATCTTCCTCAGAAATCCACATATCATTCTTAATAGATTTTGCTAAACTTACTTGTTGCATTATTCTTCTTCTCCTTCATACATTTTTTTTGTTATAGTTTTGATAACCTCGATAGACCATTCAATTCCTTGTATACGACCTACGAGTTGTTTATAATTAGCAAAGTTATCTGCTTGTCCATTTGCTAAATTAATTCTTAATAAGTTAAGCTCCTCGTCATATTTACGAAGAGCTTCATTAGATACTTCCATTATAGTTCAGCACACGCATAGCAATTAATTTCTAAGCCTACACTAATTTCTTTTATAATTGGTTGTTTCCACATATACTACTCCTTAATTAATTATCACTGGTCTGCAAAAGCAGGGGCAGTTGCTCCTGTTACATTACCAAATACTTGGTAGTTTGTACTATCTAAACCTAAAAAAGTTACTTCAAAAGCTCCAGGTACATTTAATTGTAAACTACTATTTGAACTTCCATTAGGATATACAACAACATTATCAGCATTTGTATCTAAATGTGTAATATTACCTTTATAGAAATTTGTATTACCTGGTGTTATAAATATTGCATCAGTTCCATCAGCAGCAACTCCACCATAAACAAATCTATAAGCTACACCTGCTTCTGGTGCAGGAAGTGTATAAGTATTATCTTGTCCACCATCTGGAACAATATTTACTCTACCACCATGAGTTGTATTTACAATAGTAATATCACCATCTGCTAATACTACTGGTGTAGCAACTTCACCTTTATTACCAAACGTAATATTTTCTGTTATTGCTCCTGTACTTGAATCTTTTGTAACACCAATAAAGCCATTCTCAGCTCTGACTGGTCCATTAAAAGTTGTATTCGCCATAATTTATTCTCCTTTATAAAATTATATCTATCGTCTTGGCTTGTCTGCTAGGGCAGTCGATAGACAATTAAAATCCCTAGTTATTCTTTTTCTTGTAATTGAACTAGATTAATATTTTCTTCATGTTTTATTAAATCAGTTAATATTTCAACTAGCTTTAAACTTCTTTCTTTATCATCTTTAATATTTAATTCTTCTAATTTTGATAGTGATTGAGCTTTAATTTTTTCATAATCAACTTCAGTCTTTTGATCTGCAATAGCAGCTTTTGTCATAGCATCTATAGCTTTCATACTTTCTTTACTTGCTCTATCTAAATCACTTTTTTCTTTTTTCATCATAGCAGCTTGTCCTGCTTTAGCTGAGTCTGTCATTAGTTTAGCTTCTTTTAATTCTAACTCTTGAGCATCTAATGCAGATTCTGCAGAAAATTTAGCTGATTGTATTTTTAATTTTTCTTTTTCTAATTCTACTTTAGCTTGTTCTAATGCAACAAGTTGTTGTTCAGGTGATTGAGCTTGACCCATAGCTTGATTAGCATTTAATACTTGTTGTGCTGCTTGTGCCATTGCCATTTCTGCAACACTAGGATTCTGCATTGCTTCAGGTGGTAGTTGTTCCATAGCTAATCTTGTCATACCATTAACTTGTTCTTGATATTTCATAACTGAATGTTCTTGTATATTAGATTCTAATATTGGTTTAATTCTAGCCATAATAGGATTAGCACCATTTTGTGGGTCTTGTAAATAAGCCATCTTAGATTGAATATGAGCATCATGGTTCTGACCTTCAAATGCTTTTATTGGAATACCTTTTGTTGCTGCCATAATATCTGATACTGGGTCCATAGCTTGTGGTTCTTGTTTAGGTGGAAGTATCTCTTCTAAGTTAGGCATATTAGCAGCATTTAATATAGTTCTATTTAATGCTTCTATATTAAACATACCAGGAGGTGATTGTTGTGCCATTTGGAGAGCCATTTGGCTAATCATCATTCTGTGTGCATTAGAAGGAATGTTAGGGTCGCTGACAGGGATTACATCAACCCTTCCATCAAAGTCCTGTTTAAATACACTCTGTTCAGCAAAAGGAACTTCATAAGGATACTCTGAAGGTAAATACTCATAATCTATACGTGCAAGAATTTTAAACTCTTCCCTTTGGGATTTGTGTAATCTCTTATGTATAGCTGAAAAGAATTTACTTGAAGCTTCTAATAAAGCCATAGTAGTACCAACAGGTCCATAAGATGCTGCATCAGAAACAATTTGTTCTGTGCTATCAGCAAATTTTTGACCTGTTGCTGTTATGAAACTTAACATCTGAAATAAAGTAGAGGAAGGCTCTTTATAGGGGAGAGGGATAATTGCCTTGCTTAAATCTACTCCAGTTGCTTCTATTTCTTTAAATTCACCAGGACTTATTGGTTCATTATCGCCAACAAGTCGTACACCTTTTGCTTTGAATCCTCCTGGTAAGTTTGCAAATTGACCTGCGTCTACTAGACTTCTCATAGCTGCTGTTGCAGTCATAGTAAGATTGCCTAAGAAGTGCATCAAGCCAAACCCATAAAATCCAAATCCAGGAACAAATCTGTAGTGGACAAAATGGGAAATCTTTTGTTGTTGTTTATCTTCTTTTTTATAATTTCTTCTAATACTTAAAACAGTTCTAGATTGCTCTTCCACAGTAACAATGTAGGGAAGAGCATAGTCTTTCTCTATTTCAAGATAACAATGCTGTTCTAATAATGTATATTGTGGGTCACTACTTTCTGTAGGAGATAATCCTAATATTGTATCCATCTTTTCTGAGAAAGATGTAGGACTAGGATTAGTAGCTTCAGGTAATTCTACATCATCATAGATACCTGTACGCATATCTCTAGCTAAGTCTACAGGACTTCTATAAATAACATGTGTATATCTATCTGCTTTACGTAAGTTAGAAGCATAGTATGAAACATAAAATTGGTCTATAGGAACAAATTCAGATACTGGTCTTTTTAAGTTAGCATCATAATATACTTTTTTAAATGCTGAACCTATAAGAGGTAAATGAAATAACATTCTTTCAAACTCATCAAAGTATTCTGGCATTTGCTCAGTTACTTGATAGTTCATAAAATCTTTTACTCTATTAGATTGTAATTCTTTTTCAGGAGTTACCTTTCCTAATATTTGTGTTTTGATAGGACCATTACTTGGAAACATTTCCTGTATGGCTTTTGATTGAAACTTAACTGCTGATTCTATTAACATAGGATGAACAGCAGTACATGCACCTTCAAAAGGTTCACTTGCATCTTCTATCTTTAATCCTAATAAATCAAATCCTCTTTCAAACATTGATTCCCATTCAGCTCTGGAATCTTTGTCTGCTGTATAATTATTTACTGTATCTTCTGCAATTTGTATTAACGACTCTTCATCTAAGGTATCAGCTAAGTTACCATACCACTCTTGCGTTTCACTTTCAGGTTCCATCTCTATAGTGGTCTGAGTAAAGTCTACAGTAACTCCCCCATCTTCGTCTGGTTCGAAAGTAGGTGAGTCTGTTATCTCTTCAATTTGTTCTGGAAGTTGTACTACATTTGATATTGTTTCTTCTATCCTATCAAATGGATTTCTTTCTGTTGCCATTATATTGCCCTCTGTGTATTATAATTATTACTACGCATTACCATTCCCCCTTGTTTTTTTACTTCTAATATTTCATCTACTTGATTTGGATACAACAACATTAAACTATCGTTTGCATCTGATGTACCTTTTTCAAATTTATTATTATAAACAAAAGAATCAAAATTATGTTTATTTCCTAATTCTCTTAATTTTTGTAACCAATAAACTTTACCTTCATTTGAACTCCAAAAATCAACTTCAGATGCATCATATTTATTTTTATAATTTCTTGTTGCAGATACTCTGTATTGTTCAGCTTCATCAATAGCTTTTTTAAAATCTTCTTTAATTGCTTTATTTGTTTTTACTCCATCAAAAGCTTTATTCCAATAAGAAGGTATACGAAAAGCTGAAAGGTCATTAATTTCTAAAGCTTTAGTATCTTTATTTATATTTAAAGGTAATGTTTTATAAACATTTTTTTTACCTTTATAGTTTCTAGTAGCTTTAATATTATCTGTAATCTTAGAGTCTAAAGCTACATGTACTCCTATGTCTGCATCTACACTTCTTCTTCCTGTAGGATTTAAACCCTTTTCTTTTATTAAAGAAATATTTTCTTCTGGAGTAGCATGATAACCTTTTAATTTATCATCAAGAAATTTACTAACTTTTTGTCCACCCTTTTTAATATATTGAGAACCTGGAACAAGAATACCTGCTAAACCTCCTATTATTTGAGGAACACCTAATATATCTCCTTGCATAATTTTAGCAGAACCTGTTTGTGCTTCTTTTATATCAGAAGCAGGAGATATTACTTCTCCAAGCATAGGAGCTACTTTACGCAATAAATTTAAATATTCATCCATTGCATAATTAGATGAATCTTCTTCCTCCTCTTCTTCTGGAGAAACTATTTCTTCATCTAAAATAAGTTCATTTATTTCTGATTGTTTCATAATCCCCTGTTAATTCTTTTATTATAACACTAAGTTCTCCAGTATGCAACCTTTTTCTTTTTAGGTGGGTCGTCCCAATCTGGGTCTTCAGGATGCTCAAGGTGCCATGACTCTTTCATGTAATGTATTGCCATTGTCATTGCATCAACTTGGTCATCATGTGCTGCATGTGGAAAACGTAGTAACTCTTCTAATAAGTCTTCTGACCATTTTTTATTATCTGGTATCCATACTCTACCTGCTTCCATCATAGGAGTTGCAGAATAAACTCTAGCTACTTTATCTCTATCTGGTAGATATTCTAAAACAGGTAGTCCTGCTCTACGCATATCTTGTATTAATGATTGTCCTGATGCTTTCTTTTCTACCATGCATACATCAGGTTTATGTTCGTGATATAATTTTTGAGCTAATCGTCTTAACTCTGGATATTCAAATCTACCTTTTATGTTTCCTAATAGTATTAATTGTGATACATAGTTTTCATAACCATCTTCATTTTCTTCATAGCTATGAAATATTCCCCATGTTTGTATTACACTAAAGTCTGCAGTTCTTGATGTGGAGAACGCAGTATCATATGTTTGTATTATAAATTCACAAGGTGGTGGTGCATCATCTTCCCAAAACTGTACCCACTTCTTTTTTATTATTCCTCCTTCATCAGGAGTTGGGTCCTGCATATACAAGGAGTTCCAATATCTTGCACCATTAGAAGCTTTAATCTCTGCTTCATCTACTTTTAAAACATCATCAGGCTTCCATTCTGGAAAATAACTACCACCTACTGGTAATTGTAATAATTTTGATGAGTCTTCATCTAACCAGGCAGGTATACGCACAACTTCCCAAGGAGTTACAGCATAATCACCTACATTCTCTTGTTGTTTTAGTAACCATCCACATAAATCATCATAATGGTACCTAGTATTTATGATTAAGATAGAACCATTGGGCATAATACGTGTTCTTAGTCCTGATGGGTACCATTCTTTAACATATCTTCTACCTGCTTCAGAGAAGGAGTCCTCTTCAGACATCACATCATCTAATATAGCTATGTGTGCACCTCGACCTGCTATCTGACTTCTAACACCTGCTGCGTAGTACGTGCCATTCTGTGTTGTTTTCCATTTACCTGCAGCTCTAACGTCACTTCTTAGCTGAACACCTTTGAATATGTCTTGAAATGTTTCATCATTAACAATATCTCTAACACTTCTACCAAAATCAGAACTTAATTGGTCACTATGAGACACAGTTAGTATTTCATGCTCTGGATTTCTACCAATATACCAGGCAGGAAACAGTTTAGAACAGATAACACTCTTAGAAGAACGTGGTGGTAGGAATACCATGAGCCTTTTTATCTCTCCAGACTCTAGTTGTTGTAGTTTTTCACTTATTACTTCTATGTGTCTCCCCATTTTCCAATCAGAAACAAGTGTTGGAGCCATCAAACAAACAAAATCTAAGAAACTATCTTTAGAATAAGTGGTGTGAACTTTATTGAGAGTACTATATAGATTAAAATAGTTATTTATAGATTCTAAATCTACATTATTTTCAGTTATATTCATTGTATGTTATTATATTACTTATAAGAAAACAAAAAAAGAAACAAAGATAAACAAATGTACTTTATGTTTCTAATATCTTTATATATTATATATAATTATACACTACTCCCCCACTTGTGTCAAGTATTATTTTGTTTATATACCTGTTTTTTGGTAAATATATGGCACCCCCCTATCTAGTATATATGCATGTGTGTGTTTTTTTTCTGTGGGGTCTAGTATATACTGTATAGGTCTAGAGAAAACAACATAAAGGATACCTTATAACTCCCTAATTGAGAATTATTATCAATGAGAATGCGAAGCATTGAGAATTAATGTATCAGTTTATAAGGCTAGATAGTAAAGCACCTTACTTAATACATGGCACTCTATGGGCTTTATATTTGATTTAATCGCTATATTATTTATATATCTTTATATTACGCAAGGTTGCGTAAAATTTAAATATTAATAAAATTAATACTTGTATTAACTGAAAATTAGTATAATCTTAATAATGCTAGATACTTTTAGTATTTAGTAAGTTTTAAAAGATACTTTAAGTATTTAGATTTTTAAACTTTTATAAGGAAAAATAAAATGACTAAAAATATAAATAAAAAAACTGAAGTAATAACATTTAATAATAACAATGTTAAAGATTCTTTTATTACTATGTTTAATAATGAAACAGAATTTGAAAATTTATTTAATTA
>Ga0098050_1000530_pt1 | contig 13587 bp, 16 predicted proteins | sample 14_taG_FD_77070 | JGI IMG/M metagenome (GOLD analysis project Ga0098050, IMG submission 77070) | Marine viral communities from the Subarctic Pacific Ocean - 14_ETSP_OMZ_AT15311 metaG | ecosystem: Environmental > Aquatic > Marine > Oceanic | place: Pacific Ocean | collected 2015-01-18
CACTGGAACATTGGTGAGCTATCTCGCAGCTCTGCAGTTGATGCTGGTGTATTCTCTAACCCAATTATGTTTGATGCCGCTGGTAACGTGCTAAACCACGAGACCGGGTACTCACACAATGGTAGTGAGACATTCCTGGAGAGTGGACCTATATCGATTGCTCAGGGCGATCAGATCGCCAAAGTAAATGAGATTATCCCGGACGAGCTTAACCAGGGCGAAGTCACTTTGACCTTTAAGACCAGGTTCTACCCTAATGACTCAGAAGTTAGCCACGGGCCGTTCGCTCTTGCTAACCCAACAGGCGCCAGGTTTAGTGGTCGCCAGGTCAGGATGCGTATTAATGGCACTGAGCTTAAAGATTGGCGTGCAGGCAAGATGCGGCTTAATGTAATACCAGGCGGCAAGCGATGAGCCTGGCTGAGAACCCGCCACCCCCGTTAGGTCCAGAATGGAAACCCTGGGGCGAGCGGCTTGTTAGCTTTTTAGCCAGGACTAAAGCGAAGCTGGCTTACTACATAGCTGGTGACACGGCGGCAGAAGATGGCGTCGTATTGTGGGACCGAACTGGTTACCCGGTAATATCCAAGAATGGCGAGTTTAGGCAGATTGTATTAGCTGACGGCTATGGCGAGTTTTCAGCAACCAGTAGCATTACTGCGGCGGCGGCAGACACTGCGTACAATATATCGTTTACGTCGGTAAGCGCTAATGGTGGATTGAGCATTGATCCCAGCGATAATACAAAAATCAGGTTTGCTGAGGCGGGGGTGTATTCTATTGCGGGACACCTGCAGATTAAATCGTCAAGCGCATCAACAAAGACAGCGTATTATTGGATAGCTGTTGATGGCACAAACCAAGATCACTCAGAAAGGGTTACGGTGCACGCTAACGATCAGTTTATTGTCTTGGCTGTTAGTGATCAAATTGAGGTAACTGCAGGCTCTTATATGCAGGCAAGGTTTGCTGTTAGTGATACCGATTTATGGCTTGATGGGGCTGCTGCAACATCTTTTGCGCCAGCATCTAAGCCAATTGACCTTACAATAACCAGAAGCCGTCAATAAATGCTATAATCGGCCAATTATTTAGGGGGATATATGGCAGATTTACAAGAAGAGCTAGATCGTTGCGAGAAGTGGATAAAGGCAGCATTAGAGTACAGTGGCGGGACGCACGAGTACGAGGACATTGTTGAGGCCATAAAGAACGGATACATGCAGTTTTGGCCAGCAGAACACGGCTGCGCTGTTACAGAGATAATATCGTTTCCCAGGAAGAAAGTGCTGCACATTTTTTTGGCGGGTGGCGAGAAGAATCAGATAGTTGACATGGACGAGTCGGCGGTAGAGTTTGCAAGACAGCAGGGATGCACGGGCATGACTGTTGCTGGCCGTAGAGGTTGGGCAAGGGTCTTATTAAGCAAAGGGTGGACCGAGGCGTTCACGACACTTAGCAAGGATATATGATATGAGCGGTGGCAAGGGCGGTGGTCAATCCACAAAAACAGAAATACCAGAGTGGGCAGAGTCTGCAACAAAGCGGAATCTAGCGCGAGCTGAAGAGGTCCAGAAGATTGGATACATGCCATACTATGGCCCAGACGTTGCTGGCTTTACTCCTACTCAGCAGGCCGCAATGGCAAATAACCTAGCCGCTGCATCTGCATTTGGAATGGCCGCGCCAAGTGATCCTATGGCTGGCATGCCGCAAGCTCAAGACTTTGGTGGCGGTATATCTGGATACAGCTCTGGCGGTCTGTTTGACCAGGCTGTTGCTGAGTTTGAGGCAAGAGAGCCTGCCTATGCAAAAGAATACAATGAGCTGTTTGCTGGCGGAAATACGGATACGTCTAACGCTTATCCTTCCTACCCTGGCTCTGACAGACTTGGCAGCATTCCGGTTGACTATAACCCCTACGCAGGCTCCAGAAGCACAGCTCCAATGCCTGACACTCGCGGAGGAAACATTGAAGTCGTTGGACAAAACTTTAGTAGCCGCAACAATAGAATCGACCCCTATGATTACGGATCACATCAGCAGGTATTCCCTGAAGAGTTTCAGGTGAATGCCGCATCGCAAGTTATGAGCGACCCTGTATTGACGACTGACGCGCCCCCGACAGTAATGCCGCAACTACAGCAACTTAATATTCCCTCAGCTCCTGGCAATCAGTTAAGCCTGCCTGCAGCGCCAAAGAAAGGCATTGATCAGATGATGTTTGATATGCGGAACGTAGGGAGGATTTCATAATGGCTTCAGGTAACGGTGTACCACAACAAGTAGGCATGGCTGGACCTCAAAGAATGCAGCGTGGCCCTATATCCCCATCTCAGGTTAACTATGGCCCGTCAGTAACGGAACCGCCAGGACAGCGACCAGTACCGGAAGATGAGCTTGTAATGGATGTAGGAGGCCCTGTAAGGCCGCCAAGCGATTTAATTGACAAAAGGACCCCTACGCCACAGTCTGGACCTAAGCTGGCGCCTCCCGTTATGCCGCAAGTGCTGGATTCTGCCGGACGTCCTGGTGGCGGCGGTAAAGCTGGCGGTCGCGTACAGCAGCAACAGCAAGCTCCGCAAGCTCCGCAAGCTCCAAACATTAATCAAAGTGCCGCGCGGGGTATTCAGGGCGCTATGGCTGGTGCTGCTAGAGAGATGCAGTATCAGCCCATGAATGTACGAGCTCCTGGCTATCGGGCAACTCAGACTGGCGCACAGGGTTACGGCGCGGCACAAGCTGGCGCTAGAGGGTTCCAGGGTGCTGATGTAGGCGCAACAGGCTATGGTGCAGCTCAGGCTGGAGCAACGGGTTACGGCGCAACTGCCGCAGGCTCGCAGGGTTATGGTGCAGAAAGAGCTGGAGCCACTGGCTTTGGCGCTGCAGATGTTGGATCTCAGGGCTTCCAAGCTGCTGGGCTAGGCGCTCAGGGCTATGGCGCAGAGCGTGCAGGCGCTACTGGATTCCAGGCTGCTGGACTCGGCGCTCAGGGTTATGACGCTGCTCGCACCGGGGCAACTGGATTCGGCGCAGAAAGATTAGGTGCAGCACCGACAGTAACGTCCAGAGATGTGACGGCTGGCCAATTAGCTGGCACTGACCTAAGTCAGTATTACAACCCTTATGAAAGCCAGGTTGTTCAGTCTACACTGTCTGACCTAGATCGCGCCCGACAGATATCAATGGGCCAGGCTGGAGCTCAAGCAAGCGCAGCAGGTGCTTTTGGTGGCTCTCGACAGGCTCTAATGGAGGCCGAGACTAATCGCGCATTTGCCGAACAGGCCGCACGATCTGCAGGTCAGTTACGTCAGGCTGGATTTGCTCAAGCCCAGGGCATGGCGCAACAAGACATTGCTGGCAGAATGCAGGCTAGCCTTGCTAACCAGCAGGCGGGTCTACAGGCTGGCACTACTAGCGCTAACCTGGCACAACAAGCAGCCCTGGCCAATCAGGCGGCTGGTATGCGTGCAAGTGAGTTTAGTGCATCCGCTGCTAACCAAGCGGCTCTTGCCAACCAGGCTGCTCAGAACCAGGCTCGACAGTTTAGCGCACAAGCTGCCAACGTCGCTGGAGCGCAAGCATCTGCTCAACAACAGGCTGCAAGTCAATTTGGCGCATCTGCTGCCAATCAGGCTGCTCTTGCTAATCAAGCCGCAGCGAATCAAGCGGCACAGTTTGGCGCAGGGGCTCAGAACCAAGCCGCTGCACAGGCATCTGCACAACAGCAGGCAGCATCACAATTTGGCGCAGCAGCAGCTAATCAGGCCGCAGCACAGAGGTCAGCACAGCAGCAAGCAGCCTCTCAGTTCGGTGCGTCAGCAGCCAACCAGGCAGCCTTGGCCAATCAGGCTGCGGCTAATCAAGCCGCGCAGTTTGGGGCTCAGGCGGGCAATGTAGCGGCATTGCAGAATGCTGCGCAGTCTACAGCGGCGTCCCAATTTGGGGCTCAAGCGGCCAATCAAGCAGCCTTAGCTAACCAGGCAGCATTGAATCAGGCAGGACAATTCGGTGCCGCTGCTCAGAATCAGGCTATGGCCCAGGCGTCAGCGCAACAGCAGGCGGCTTCTCAGTTTGGGGCATCTGCCGCGAACCAAGCAGCTCTGGCTAATCAAGCAGCACTAAACCAGGCATCGCAGTTTGGCGCAGGCGCAGCTAATCAGGCGGCTTTAGCGAATCAGGCAGCACTTAACCAGGCTGGACAGTTTAACGCCTCACAGGCAATACAAGCACAGCTTGCTAACCAGGCGGCAGGTCTTACTGGATCATCGCAACGTCTTAGCGCGGCAGGTCAACTGGGCTCGCTGTCTAACCTTGGCTTCGGCATGGGACAGACTGTTAACCAGAACCTGCAGCAGCAGGGTATGCTACAACAGGCTCTACAGCAGCAGCTTATTGATGCAGCTAAGGCGCAGTTCCAGGGCTACCAGCAGGCTCCGTACACATCTATCGGATTGTTGTCACAGGCTCTCGGCGCAGCTCCAATACCGCAGAGTCAAACTACGCAGAGGAACCCTGGTTTCTTTGACTACTTAACACTGGGCGCAGGAATGTTCTCTTAAAAAGGTTTATTATGTTTGGATATCAAAAAAAGAACGATCAAGAAGAAATGCTGCGCAAGGCTCTAATGAGCTCTAAAATGGTAGACCCGTCAATGATGGCGGGTATGACTGCTAACCAAGGGGCTATCAATAACTTTGCTGCCCCAGCGGCTCCATCTGAAAGCATGTTAGGCATGCAGGCTCAGACCGGCGCAATCGACAACACTGCGGCTGCTATGGAATCTTTAAGCCAGGCTCAGACGTTAGACCCTGCGTTTCTACAAGCACAGCAGAATGCTGAGTCAGAGATAGCGAGAGAGCAGATGATGAAAGAGCTTGCAGGCGCCTCTGCCGCCATGGCCTACCAGCCTACCTCTGCAAAAATGATACCCTTGCAGCGAGGAGGTGGAATGATGGCAATACAAGAGCCGCCAATGATGATGGGCCAGACCTCTGCATCGCAGGGCCAAGATATAATGGGCCTATTAAATAGATTTAAGTAACGGGAGCTCGATAATGACACCAGAAGAAATGCAGGCTGAGATGGAGCGCTTGAAGACAATGGGCACATTTGGCCCACAGCAGCTTCCACAGATGCCACAGATGCCTGGGGCTAATTATCAGCCAGGCGCTGTCAACAACATACAGAGCGCTGTAAATCAGAGCATGATGCCCGCTGCCACAATACCGCAGGCAATGCAGCCAATGCAGCCCCTACAGATGCCACAAGCCCCACAAGCTCCCCAGGAGAAGCCAGGGCTATTGTCTCGTATTGGCTCTGGCATTCAGGACTTTGTGCAGGATAAGGACCGCATGATGGACCTTCAGGCTGCATTTAACAGTATGCGCTTTGCTCCAGATGCAGGCATACAGCAGGCTTATGCTGACCGTCAGAAGATGCGCACAGTATCCGCGCAGGCTAACCAGACTATTGATCGGTTAAAAAAGCTGGCTAGCGAAGGAGACGAGTTAGCTGGCCAGGCTGCGGCAATGATTGAAGCAAATCCCGCAATGGCTTCAGAGATTTATGGTAAATATGTCGCGTCTACACTAAAAGGGCCAGGAAGCGGTGAAGTATTTGGCACTACTGTGCGCACCTATACTAAAAACGGTAAAGTAGTTCCCTATGTAGTGTCTAATTTGGGAAACATTAAAGAGATTGAGTTGCCGACAGGCTCAACGGTTTCAGCAGGCTTAACCGAGGTTGACCAAGGCAATCAGATTGCATTGCTAAATGATCAGGGGCAGATTGTAGGGGTGATTCCTAAAAACGTAGCCGAAGCTTCTGGTGAGCAAAAATTTGGTGCACTAGAAATAGAAAATATTATAAACGATGAGCGATCCGCTAAACGCACAGTTGATGTTTTAGGAAATCAATTTGATGCTATAAACGCTGTTTTAAATGACCCAGATAAACTTGAAGCCGTTAAATCCTACGTTGGGCCAGTGCAGGGCAGGATGCCTGCTGTAACTCCAACGCAATCGCTTGGCGAATCAATTGTTAAAAATCTGTCTGCCAAGTCATTTTTGCGGGCATTCGAGCAGCTTAAAGGTGGCGGCCAGATTACTGAAAGAGAAGGCGCGGCTGCTCAGGCGGCGATTGATCGATTAGGATCAACAACACTGAGTGACGATGATTATGTTGCGGCTATGCAAGAGGCGCGAGATGAGCTGCGGATTCTTTTAGACAAAGCCGAGGCTAAGAAGTACGCGGCCTCTCAAGCTCTTCAAGATATGCGCAACGGGTCTCAGCAAGTAACAGAAAGGATTGTTGAATAATGGCATATGAGTACGATGTAATTATTAATGGCGAGACAGTCACCGTCCCGTCTGACGCAAGGCTATCAGATGAAGATGCTTACCTAGCCGCTGTGAAAATGCAGCGAGCTAAACAGACGGTATCTGTGCCGACTCCTGCGGATCAAGCTGAGCCAGAAAAAACGTGGCCTCAAGCCTTAATGTCGGGGGTTGCGAGCGCCCCAGGGTCTGTTTATGGCCTTGGTGAAGGCCTTGTCAAAGCGGTTGCAAGCCCTGTAGAGACGCTAACAACTTTACAGCAATTATCTCGCGGAATTGTTCAAAGAGTATTGCCTGCTGGTTTAGTGGATGCCCTTGGAAGGGATGAGCGAGGTGATCAAGTATATGACGCGGTGGCTCAGCATTATATTAAGCAATACGGAAGCGAGGAAGGTTTTAAGAACGCTGTCGCAAACGACCCGGCAGCAATACTAGCAGACGCATCAACTATTTTAACTGGCGGCGGGAGTATTATCTCCAAGATTCCAGGGTTGGCTTCAGCGGGCTCAAAAATTTCAAGCGCAGGAGCGGCCATTGAGCCTTTATCCGCGACTACTAAAGCTTTATCCCCACTTGTTTCTGGGGCTGTTACAGGGCTTTCTGGGGGTCTTACCGGGGTTGGTCCTGAGCCCATTAAGCAGGCATTTAGAGCTGGTCAGGAGGGAGGCGAGGCAAGCTCACTGTTCACCTCTAACTTGAGAGGAACAGCTCAGCCTACCGATATTGTTGACACTGCTCGTGCTGCTCTTGCAAGCATTAGGGCTCAGGCGTCAAAAACCTACAGGGAAAACATGGCAGGCGTGTCTAATGACAAGACAGTGCTAAGCCTTGATGACACAATAAATTCACTGAACGATTCATTTAACAAATTTGCAGCATACAAGGGGCAAATTAAAAACCAGTCTGTGGCAAGTGCATTGCAGGCTGTAGACGACAAAGTGCAACAGTGGCTGAAGTTAGACCCAGATCAGTTCCACACACCAGAAGGGCTGGATCAGCTAAAGCAGTCTATAGGTGAAATTTTAGATGGGTTGCCTGCAGAAAATAGGACTGCCTATGCTGCTGTAAAGCAAGTGTATGACTCTGTTAAAAAGTCTGTAGCTCAGCAGGCCCCTGATTATGCAGTGGCTATGGATAACTATTCTAAGTCTGCTGATTTATTGAGAGAGATGGAAAGGGCGCTAAGTCTGGGCAATAAAGCATCTGCTGATACAGCTTTGCGCAAACTTACGTCTTTGATGCGCAACAACGTCAACACAAATTATGGCGAAAGATTAAGGCTCGGCCAGATGCTAGATGAGGCCTCCGGAGGTCAAATCATGCCTGCCGTTTCCGGGCAAGCTATGTCCACAGTGATGCCTAGAGGTATTCAGTCTGCTACTCAGCCAGCTTTAACGTCTAGCATGGCGCTTACAGGGCAGCTTCCGCAGGCATTGTTAATGGGCGCTGCATCGTCTCCAAGAGTTGCAGGAGAAGTTGCGCATGGTATAGGTTCGGTTGTTGGCGGTATTCAACGGTTTGGAGGCTCCAGGGCTGCGGAGATGACCGCCCCATATCGGACTCCAGGAGTGTATAATGCGCTATATCAGGCAGGCCTGCTTGATGAAAAAAAACAGAGGCAACAATAAATGGAACTAAAACCATTAGAAGCAGATGACGTAGAAAACATTGCCCGCGAGGCTATCCTGGACGCTGTTGACTTTGTTGAGAGTGAAGTGGCTGAGGATCGCATCAAGGCCCAGCGTTACTACAACGGTGAGGTAGATATCGGCGAGGAAGAGGGCCGATCTAGCGTCGTGTCCACAAAGGTGCGTGACGCTATACGATCTATCAAGCCCAGCTTGCTGCGTGTATTCCTGTCTACTGATCGCCCGGTTGAGTTTGTCCCTACCGGACCAGAAGACATTAAGTTTGCCGAGCAGGCCACTAAGTACATCCAGTACAAGTTCCAGGAGCTGAATGGCTACGACGTATTGAACGATGTATTCCATGATGCCCTGCTAAAGAAGACAGGCATCGTAAAGGTCTACTGGGATACATACGACGAGAGCGAGACTTACACTTTTAACAACCTGAACGACATGGAGTTTTCGACCATTGTTAACGAGCAGGACGTTGAGGTTATCGAGCACACCACAAAGATAGAGATTGAGCTGGATGAGTTTGGCGTAGAGGTAGAGATGCCACGGCACGACCTCAAGGTCAGCAAGATCAGCGAGATGGGTGACTTGTGTGTTGAGGCTGTACCGCCAGAAGAGTTTTTTATAGATCGTAACGCAAAGAGTATTGAGACCGCTTACGTTGTTGGCCACAGAACTGAGGTCCGAGTAAGTGACCTAGTCGCTATGGGGTATGACTACGATGTTGTATCTGAGATGTCTGGCCTGGGGCACTCTGACACATTCTCTGAGGTTGAGGACTACGAGCGCCGAGGCTATGAGCAGGACTATCAGTCAGAAAACCCTATGGACCCATCTATGCGTGTTGTAGCTCTGACCGAGCTGTACATGAAGATAGACACTAACGGTACTGGCGTTGCAGAAATGCAGAAAGTCGTATTAGGCGGCAGCGAGTATCAGTTACTAGGCTATGAGCCCTGGGGCGACCAGCCGTTTGCTGCGTTTGAAATAGACCCTGAGCCGCATACGTTCTATGGCAAGTCTGTTGCTGACCTGCTGTTTGAGGACCAGGACGCAGCCACTATGATGATCCGTGGCGTGCTGGACAACGTGGCGCTGACTAACCACCCCCGCACCGAGGTTATTGATGGCGCGGTGAACATGGACGACATGCTGAACAATGAGATCGGCGGTATCGTTCGGGTACGTCAGGGAGGGGCAATACAGCCCCTTTCAGTGCCATTTGTAGCCAATCAAACGTTAGCGGCTATCGAATACTATGACACGACTATTGAGCAGAAAGTAGGCATCTCAAAGGCCAGTTTGGGGCTTAATCCAGATGCATTACAGGCAACTACTGCAACTGCGGTCCAGGCTACTATGCAGGGAGCGGCAGGTCAGATTGAAGTTATGGCTCGCAACCTGGCAGAAGGCGGTGTTCGGCACATGTTTAAGCTGATGCTGAAGCTGGTGATCGAGAACTGCGATGAAGAAAAGATTATGCGCATTAGTGGCGAGGACTATATCCCCGTAGACCCGCGATCCTGGAACAAGAAGATGGATACCTCTGTCAATGTTGGCCTGGGTACTGGCCGGGAAGATCAGCGTAACGCTGCCCTGACTCAAGCCCTGCAAATGCAGATGCAGATATTCCAGGCATACGGCCCAGGGAATAGCCTTGTGACGATGACGCAGATACGTAATACCCTGGCAGACATGCTAGCGCTAAACGGCGTTAGAAACGCTGACAGGTACTTTACGCCGATGAATCCAGAGCAAGAGCAGGCGCTACTAGAACAGCAGCAGCAAGGCCAGGAGCAGCAGCCACAAATGGACCAGGCAACCGCTTACCTCCAGGCAGAGCAGATGAAGGCCGAGGCTAAGTCTCAGACCGACATGGCGAAGCTGCAGATTGATGCGCAAAAGGCTATTGCTGCAGATGACCGAGAACGTGATAAGATGGACCAAGACCTCCTGGTTAACGCTGCGGAAATACTTGGCAAGTACGGTACAGCCGTAGATGTTGCCCAAATTAAGCAAATGCAGAACGTGCCACGATACCCGGCAGAGTCACCTGCACAAGCTGTAACTGGCGGTAGATTTTGAATATAAAAGACAAAGCGGCCAAGATACGGACGCTGAGTAATGACGACACCTATCAGGAAGTCATAAAAGAGATTCGGAATGCACAAGTAAGTGTATTTCTGAACGGCCAGTCTCAATTAGAGGCTATTAACGATGCGCATGATATAATCAGGGCGCTAGACAAGATCGAAGATTACTTCAACACTGTATTTGCAGACGAGGCGATATTCGATAAGAAAGAAAGAGGAACAGCACCGTGGAAACGACTGATACCGAAGTAGTAGAACTAGATGGCACCATTGAGGGTGCTTTAGCCAGCATTATGGAGCCTGAGGAGGAGTTGGAGGTGCAGCAAGAGCTGCCTGAAGAGGAATCTGAAGAGCCCAGTGAAGATGAGGCTCCTGACGAACCTGAAGAGGACGAGTCAGATGAGGAAACGGAAGATTCCGAGGACGACGAAGATACTGAAGATGCCGCCCAGGAGGGCCAGTCATTCACTGTTAAGGTAGACGGACAGGAAGTGGCTGTAACCCTAGATGAGCTCAAGCAAGGATACAGTGGTCAGAAGTACGTCCAGAAGGGTATGCAAGAAGCTGCAGCGCAGCGTAAGCAGGCCGAAGAGGTTTACAATGCCCTTTTACACGAGCGCCAGAACATTGCTCAGATGTATCAGCAGATACAAGCTGGTGGAGTTCAGCAAGCGCCACAACCGCCATCGCGTGAATTGTTTGACACCGACCCTATTGGGTACATGGATGCCAAGCTGAAATACGATGACGACGTGGCCGCATATAACGGTCAGATGCAACAGTTTGAGGCTGTGTCACAACAACAGTCACAGGCGCAGCAGGCCGCTATGCAGGCTTACCTCCAGCAAGAAATGGAAACCCTGAAACAGCAGATTCCAGAGTTTTCGGACGACAAGAAGGCATCCGCAGTACGCGAAAAGATGCTAACTGTTGGTTCCGAGGTTTATGGATATCAGCCGGAAGAGATCGGTCAGATCATGGACCACCGCGCAATCAGAGTATTGCATGATGCCATGAAGTACCGTGAAATTATGAATGGGAAGAAAGCTGCTGAGGACAAAGCCAACCCTGCAAACCGCAGATCGCGGACAGTGAAGGCTGGATCTAAACCTACATCGAGCAAGAAGAAGGCGCTGGAAAAGCGACGAACAAAACTTAAATCCACCGGGAGTATCGATGATGCTCTTGGATTAATCTTAAATACTTGAGGTAATACATCATGGCACAGCCATCAAACACTTTTGACACCTACGATAGCGTAGGCATCCGGGAAGACCTGCAGGACGTTATTTATTCAATTAGCCCTGAAGAGACTCCTTTCTACTCAGCTTGTAAGAAAGTAAAAGCCAGCAACACTCTGCACGAGTGGCAGACTGATACTCTCCGTGCAAGCGCTGACAACAAGCACATCGAAGGCGACGACACTACTTCTGAAGCCCGTTCTGCTACTACCCGCCTGGGTAACTACACGCAAATCTTCAAGAACTCAGTATCCATTCCTGACACTGATGAAGGCGTTAAGAAGGCAGGCCGCGCAGCAGAAATGGCGTACCAGACCCTGAAGATTGCTAAAGAGCAGAAGCTCGACATCGAAGCAGCTCTGTTTGCTAACAACGCTCGCGTTGCTGGTAACAGCACTACTGCTCGTGAGCTTGCTGGTGCTCCAGCTTGGTTGGTAACTAACACTACTAACGAAACTGGCAACTCTGGCGCTGATCCCACCGGCGACGGCACTGACGCTCGTACCGATGACGGCACTCCAGTTGCATTCTCTCAGGCGCGTTTCGACGCTACTATGCAGAGCATCTGGTCAGAGGGCGGCAAGCCTGACTCAGTTTACCTGTCTGCTTTCCAGATGAATGTTGCTCTGGGCTTTGCAGGTAACAACAACCAGCGTTCACAGGTCCAGGCCGGTGACGAGAAAGTTGTTAAGTCTCTGGCTGTATACGTTACTCCTTGGGGAACTGTTGAGTTTGTTCCTACTCGTGAGAACCGTAGCCGTGACGTGTTCATCATGCAGAACGACATGTGGGCAGTTGGTATGCTCCGTCCTACTAAGAATACTGCTCTGGCCAAGACTGGCGACTCAAGCCGTCGTCAGGTTCTGACTGAGCTGACTCTTATTTGTAAAAACGAGAAGGCGTCTGGTATCATTGCTGATAACACGACTTCCTAATCGATGTAGTACAGAAGGGGGCTCCGGCCCCCTTTTTTTGGAGATTTTTATGGCAAAGCCAGCAAAAGGCAAAGCGAAAGTAAAAGTAACCGCATCTGGCAAGAAGGTATCCTACGGCCAGGCAGGTAAGGCCAAGTCAGGCGGCGCCAGGGTAAAGCCTGGAACTAGTAAGGGTGATAGTTATTGCGCCAGGTCATTAGGCATCAAAAAGGGTCTGCCCAAATCTAAGCAGAACGACCCCAACACCCCCAATAATTTAAGCCGCAAGAGATGGAAGTGCTCTGGGGCTAAGTCGAGGAAGTGATATGAGTTTATACGCCAACATTCATAAGAAGCGAGCTCGCATTAAGAAACAGAAAGCTGCCGGTAAGAAGGTAGAAAAGATGCGCAAGCCTGGGACAAAGGGTGCGCCAACTAAAGCGGCTTTTAAGAAGGCCGCTAAAACTGCAAAGAGGAAATAGACATGCCAATGGTCAACGGTAAGAAATACGCATACACAAAGTCAGGTATGGCCGCTGCAGCGAAAGCCAAGTCAGCTGCTAAAAAGAAGAAAGCGCCAGCTAAGAAGAGAGGCAAGAAGTAATGTTACTCAAGGAATCTGTAAAAGCTACCGACTCCGGGATCATCGTACAGAAGACGTATGACAACGATGTCCATATTGAGAAGGCTAGGATGCTGCGTGAGGCGGGTGTAGGCCAGACTGGTGAGAGCCGCCTGGTAGGCACCATACCTATGCACATTGTCGCAGAGTGGATGAAGGAAGCCGGGCTATCCTGGGATGACAACGAGGCCAAAAAGGACGTTATTAAGCGCAAGATGCTGTCTGGCGACTTTGACAAGTTTAGGGTCTGGAAGGGAACATACTGATGCGCTATTTTAAGCTGTCAGACTTTGATTGCCAGGAGACCGGCAACAACGAGATGTCCGAGGAATTTCTTTGGGCTCTTGACTCGCTGCGCCATGCTTGCGGGTTCCCGTTTATCATTACCAGTGGCTACCGCGATCCAGAAGGCCACAGCATTGAAAAAGCGAAGTCTAAGCCAGGCACACACGCACGCGGAATTGCCGCAGACATCAAGATCAACAATGGCAACGAGGCATACCAGATCATTAAGCACGCCCAGGAGATGGGGTTTAATGGCATAGGGGTCGCCAAGACGTTTATCCATGTAGACATAAGGGACTCAATGCCTGTTATCTGGTCCTACTGAGGTTCCACATAGAACATGCCCTGCCTAGTGCGGGGCTTTTTTTTGCCTGTTTGTTACTGAAAGTGTTGACGGAGTAGTCGTAAAGCTTTACAATAGCACTTCAATCAATAAAGAAAGGGCAACAAAATG
>Ga0098050_1000531_pt1 | contig 13558 bp, 14 predicted proteins | sample 14_taG_FD_77070 | JGI IMG/M metagenome (GOLD analysis project Ga0098050, IMG submission 77070) | Marine viral communities from the Subarctic Pacific Ocean - 14_ETSP_OMZ_AT15311 metaG | ecosystem: Environmental > Aquatic > Marine > Oceanic | place: Pacific Ocean | collected 2015-01-18
AAGACAAAAGGCAAAAACATCCGAATATTGGCGGAACTTCGTCAATGTGTATTTGGAAGGTAAAATCGGACGATTATCCGACGTGGTTATCCCGGATTGGATTGAAATGCCAAAACTACCCGAAGACGCAAGACTTCTTTGCCATGGATTGGATTGGGGTTACTCAATCGATGAAACAAGTTGTGTGGCATTATACAAGCATGACGATGCGTATATCTTCGACGAAGTGTTGTATCAAAAGGGAATGCTTAATTCAAACATTTCCCAATACTTAGAAAACAACAATATTAAGGGACAATTGTGGGCGGATTCCGCAGAACCAAAAAGTATCGCCGAACTTCAATCGTATGGTCACACAATCAACCCGGTCACTAAAGGACGTGATTCGATAATCTACGGCATCAACTTAATAAACCAAAATAAGATATTCGTCACATCAAGATCAAAGAATCTTATTTCTGAACTGAATGGATATGTGTGGGCAACTGATAAGGTTGGAAACAAAATACAGAAACCAAATCCATTGTCCGGGGATCACGCAATCGATTCCGCACGTTATGCGTTAATGATGGAACTAGAAAACCCCAATAAAGGAAAATATTTTATTTATTAAAAGAAATTGTTCATTATTCAATTATTTTAATTATATTTGAATATCAATAACAAAAAAAACACAAACAAAATGAAAATTACTGCCGAACAATTCCAAACATTTGACACCGACGGTGAAGCACCTTTTCACATTCTTGAAAATGATCAATACACCGATTTAGAGATTTGGGCAACAAGTCAACAAAACGCAGTCAAAAAATACTTAATACTTAAATCTTAAAACAACGGGGGATTCGTCCCCCTTTTATATCATGCATAAATTTACAAAAGAACTTTATAAATACGACGGGGACATATTCCATGTGATTACTGAACCCGGAAAAAATGTTGCCATTTTCGAAGATGAAATTGGATATGATGTCACGGGGATGACTGAAGTGTTTGACGGCGAAGTGTTGGAAGAAAGGGAAATACGAACCTTGTTAAACTTCGAAGAATACACACACGAATTTGCTTGTAATTTTAAAAAAATTAAATAATGGAAAATAACAAAGTTGAATGGATAATGGTCAAGAAGATCACATCCAAAGAAAACCGTAAAAATCTTATTAAATTAATATCTCAAGGAATCTTATTTTTTTGTTTATCTTATGTCTTCATGATATTCATGTTGGAAACAATGGTTTGGTTTTGGGAATCCGAAGTTCTTGAAGTATCCGCTAAATATTTACGGGAATGGGTGAAGTAGAATATTGGAAGGTTTTGGAAACGTGTTGGAACAACGACATCTTCGTTCACCAAAAACCAACCAACATCGGAATGATCCGCGGTGGACACAAAGTAAAACTTAATCTTGAAATCAATGGAACGATCGTGAAGTTTGGAACAATGGAGTTCCGACAAAACACACAAGAACTTTACAACAAGATTGAGGAAATATATCGATCACGTCATGAGTTAATCGCATGACACTTTTTTTCATTTGTTTTGTTATGGGACGGCTTCTTAATTGAGGTCGTTTCTTTTTATACATAAAACCCTTTTTTTTATTATTATAATATGAAAGTGAAATTAAATGTTCCCGAAGATTTAAGTGAAATCACACTTGGTCAATATATGAAGTTTTTAAAACTTGAATTCGATGACGAAACAAAGAATTCATTTGCACTTCAAAAAATGGTTGAAATATTTTGCAACGCAAATTTGAAAGATATTGCCGACATTCGTTTTTCGGACATTACAAAGATCACAAACCACCTTCAGACCATATTCACCCAAGAATGTAAATTAATCCCGGAGATTAGCTTAAATGGCGTCAAATACGGTTTTATTCCAAACCTTGATGACATGACACTTGGCGAGTATGTCGATCTTGATAATTACTTCCACGATTGGGAAACAATGGATCGAGCAATGTGCGTTTTGTATCGTCCGACAAAATTTTCAAAGAATGGCAAATATTTAATTGAAGATTATGAAGGAACCGATAATCACATTGAAATGCGAAACCTTCCGTTGAATGTTGTGATGGGAGCAAAGGTTTTTTTTTATCATATCGGAATCGAATTGCTGAATCTTATCCCGAATTATTTAGTGGATCAGGACATGACGGATCAGCAAGCGCAAATTTTGGGGCAAAATATGGATGGTATTCAAGCATTTACGGACTTGCTTCGGGGGACATTACCCGGTTCGACACCGTAACAAAAATGAACGTTCATCAATGTCTTATGTATTTGACATTTGAAAAAGAAAAAAACGAATTGGAAAAGAAAATGATCAATAAGAAATGAAACAAGTTTACGAAATAACGACAAAAATAAAAGACCAAATTCAAGCGGAACCATTCATCAACACGGTGACATTCGGTTCTTTGAATGATGTTGATCTTGATAAACAATCAATTTTTCCGCTTGGACATTTGACAATGAATTCCACAAACGTTGCAACAAACGTATTCCGTTTCAATATGTCAATACTTATTATGGACATCGTCGACATATCAAAAGAAGAAACAACGGACGTGTTTGCAGGAAATGACAATGAACAAGACGTTCTCAATACAACCCTTGCAGTTTTGACGCGAGTTCTTAATATAATGCAAAAGGGTGACTTGTATTCACAGAAATATCAAATCGAAGACACGGTTTCATGTGAACCATTTGTCGATCGATTCGAAAATAAACTTGCGGGATGGGCGGCGACATTTGATGTTGTGGTTCAAAACGACATGACAATTTGCGATTAATGGAATTTAAGAAAACACAAGAAGCACTCAAAACATTTGCCGAAACCGTTGTCAAGGAATCGAAGAAACTTGCACGTAAAAAATTCAAAAATACTTCTGGAAATTTAGAAGGTTCAATTGGTTACGCACTGAATGTTTACGAAAATTCTTTTAGTCTTGAATTCACCCTTGCAGCAACAAAAGACGGCGTCCCTTATGGAAGTTTTGTTGACCTTGGTGTGAAGGGTTCAAAATCAAATTATATTACAAACAGAGATTCCCCTTATAAATTCAGCGGAAACAAAAAATCAATTCCACCTCAAGCACTTGACAAATGGTTGGTTCGTAAAAAATTAGCACCACGCGACAAAGAAGGAAAATTTATTGACCGAAGATCAATCAAGTTTTTAATTGCACGGTCTATTTATGAAAAGGGAATCGAAGCTAGAAAATACTTCACAAAACCATTTGAAGATAATTTCAACAAATTGCCAAATGACGTTGTTGACGCGTTTGGATTAGATATTGACGAATTTTTTGAATTGACAACATGAGTACAAAAATCAACGTAAGATCACCGTTTTATTTAAATCTAACGGAACCACAAGTCCCGCTTCCAACATTTACGTGTGGAATTGCGGAAATCAAGAATTTAAGCATTGACCAACAAGGTCAAATAAATCAACCTTCATTGACTTATGGATTTGTTGATTCAATCACATCAACCGACGCGGGTTTTTCAAATGGTAAATTTTCAACCGTTTCAACGGCAACTGCAAGAAATATCACGGTAAGGATTTTAATCCCCGTTGATTTTTCAAATCATGATGACGTTTACATTGATTGCGATAATGTTGTCACACAACCGGCACTTGTTACAAGTCAACCAACCCCGTCAGATCCACCCGTTTCTTGTACCGGAGGCCCGACAACAAGCGGTTCAATTCCAAGTCAAACATTAGATGTTGACGGTGATTCGGACACAATCGATTTATCGTCTTATTTTACACAAGGAAGTCAAGCGATCGCAGGATATTCAATTTATAATCCTTCAACGGTTGTGAATGCTTCAGTAAGTGGCGACACCCTTACATTGTCATCAAATGCAATTGGTGGTTCAACAACCGTTCACGTTTCGGCATTCGACAACGCGTCAAATTCTTGTACTGCGACACAATCAATAAGTGTGACGGTGAATGCACCGGATCAAGACTTCGCTTGTACAAACAACGGAATAAACGCATTGTCGGGCGGATCAATAACACAAACCGGAACAATCACAAAACCAAATTCACCGGGAACAATAACGGCAATAAAAGAAACATCGGGCGGGTCTTCAATTACATCTTATTCAGCAAACAACACCGGAAGTGATCGAAGTGTCACTTTGTATTTTGATATAACTGCACCGGGTGGATATGGAAATGCAGGTTCGACAATAGAATGTTCAGCAACATTTAATCAACCCGCGGGACTTCCGACGTTTGATTGTAGCACGGCGAATCTATTCAATCAACAAATTGCATCCAATGGAGCCGTCAAATCCGGTAGCGCATCCGAAGGAACAATTTCAGATTGGTCACCAAAATCATTTTCAGAAGTGTCAAGCGACACATCCCGAACGGTCACCTTCACAATTGATGTTCCAAGTGGATATTCTAATTCGGGAACAATCAGTTGTCCAAAGACAATAACCCAACCGGGATCAACACCCTTGTGCGGAACAAATCAATTTGAAATAAGCAATGGTCTTTCGAGTATCGATTTATTTTGTGATGCGGTTTATTCTTTGTCAATAACGGTCACAAGCACCGGATCAAAATTCACACTTGGCGCGCAAGTTTGCAGAAACGGAAGCGCATTCAATGGATCTAACTTATATTATGCAGTCAATGAATCGGTCGTGAATGTTGGCCCTAATTACGGTCGTTTCATCGCTTGGAAAATTGATTCAAATGGAATTATTCAAGAAATAGGTGAATTCACTTGTCCAAGTCTTGGGACTTCAAGAGGTTCTCAACTTTAAAAACGAAAAAAATGGCATTAGGAAGTATCACTTTAAGATTATATGTTTATACGGGAACGGAAGGTTCTTATTCTGACATTGATTTAAAATACACATTAAACAAAAACAAAATACAAGGTCAAAATAATATTGTTCTTGAAGTCGCTGAACTTGTCCGTGATTTTTTAGATATAAATTTTGACGGGTCATATACATCACACACGAAATGGGTTTCGGCGGTTGTAAATTATTTCGATGACGAAGGTGAAGAATATACTTATTCAAATCCCCAAACATTTAATTTTCTTGCATTTGACGGATATGGATATTTTGAAGATGAAATAAATCCGGAACTTTCAAGGAACGTTCTTATAAGTTCAAATAATATTTATTTGCCGGAAGGAACCGCGGGAAAACTTCCAATATTTGCTGAAGGTGTTGGAAAATTAACAATCGATTCAATCGATACGGAAATCACCGACGATGGAAATTCAAATCAAAAGATTCAATATATCACAATTCCCGCAGATTCATCAACGATTCAAGTTTATGACACGGACGACACAACCTTATTAAAAACAATAAAGGTCAACAATATATGTGAACCAAAATTCACACCTTACAAAGTCGTTTTTCAAAACAAATTGGGTACACTTCAAGATTTGTGGTTCTTTAAAAAGACAACTGAATCTTTCAGCGTGACAGACGAAACATTCAAAAGAAACATCATAAACACGGGGTCAGTCACTTACAACTTAAATGAAACCCAAAACCAAAGATATAATGTCAACGGAAAATCAAAATTAAAATTAAACACTGGTTTCATAAAAGAAGATATGAATCAAACCATTGAAGAATTGTTTTTGACGGAAAATGCTTGGATTGATTATGAAGGGAAAATTCTTCCAATTATTCCAACAACAAAATCAATGACATTTAAAACTTCATTGAATGACCGCTTAACTGATTACACAATTGATTTCGAATTTGGATTCGATAAAATTAACAACATCCGATAAATGCTTCAAATACAATTATACGTTGAAAATGATCAAGGGGTTCTTGAAGAAGTGGAACTTTACAAAGACGAATCCGTCACCCTTACGCAATCAATCCAAGATATCATGGACATTGAAAAGGTGTTCACCGATTATTCAAAAACGTTTAATGTACCGGCATCAAAAACAAATAACAAATTCTTCAAACATTTTTACAATTATCACATTGATGGGTTTGATGCGAGAAGAAAAAAGAATGCCGAACTTCACCTTAATTATAAGCCGTTTAAGAAAGGAAAAATAAAACTTGAGGGTTCACAACTTAAAAACAACGAACCGCACACATACAAGTTGACATTCTTCGGAAACACGGTCACAATAAAAGACTTAATCGGTGAAGACAAACTTGGAAGTCTTACGTATTTGGATTCATTGAGTTTTTTATTTAATGACACGAATATTGCAACTTATATGACCGACGGTCTTGACGGACAAATCGGAGCGGACACGATTGAAAATGCAATCATAATTCCATTAATTACACACACTGATCGTTTAATATACCACGGTTCAGATGACACCGCGGGAACAAATAATCTTTGGCCGGGTATCGGTGACACAAATGCACGTGGTGTGAATTTTAATCAATTGAAACCCGCGATTCGTGTTTATACCATAATAAAGGCAATTGAAAAGAAATATCAAATTATATTTTCTGAAGATTTTTTTAATCAAACGAATTTACCGTTTTATAACTTATATATATGGCTTCATGCAAAAGAAGGTTCTTTGTTTGAAGATCAAGAGGCACAATACACGGTTCAAGGATTTACAAATGTTCGAGGCGACACGAGCAACATAAACGGCGTCCATGCTTCTTTTTTTACAAATTCATATGATGAATCAAAAGAAAACCGGACGATCAACGTAAAGGTCACACCGTCATCAAATGACGAATATTCACTTGTCATAAAACAAAACGGTGAAGAATTTAAAAAGTTTTCGGGTCTTACCGGAACAACAACAAATGGAGTTTCAAACAATATTCCCGAAATTGAAATTCCCAATGGTGATTATACTTTTTTCATTGAAGCTGAAAATGCCGCGACATTTGCAATTGATATCACAATAATTCAAACGGGTGGTGGTTTTTTAGGACTTAGGGGAAAAAAAGAAATTACATTTTCAGGAAGTGCAGGTGTTCTTACTGATCAACTTGTGAATGTATCTTCAAACCTTCCAAAAATGAAAACATTGGATTTTATAACGGGGATTTTCAAGATGTTCAATCTGACTTCATTTGTAAAAGATGACGGGACAATCGTCGTGAAGACTTTGGATTCATTTTATTCGCAATCAACAAACACATGGGACATCACAAAACACCTTGACAAAGAAGAATCAATAATTGATTCAGTCATTCCATATCGTCAAGTCAATATTGGATATGAAGGTGGCGACACGTTCCTTGCAAAGAACCATGAAAATCTTGCAAATAAAAAATGGGGTACTTTAGAATTTGCGGCTTCAGATAATTTTGAAGGGGATGAATATAATATCAAAATCCCATTTGAACACATGAAATTTGAACGCCTTCGAGATGTTCAAAGTACTGCAAAAACAAATATTCAATGGGGTTGGTCAGTTGATTCAAAACAAGAATCCACAATCGGTGAACCAATTTTATTTTATGCGTCACCAATGATCGGAACGATTGCAGCGGTTACAATTGCGGGAACCCGTCAAAATATTGTTGCTCCATATGTTCCGTCAAATTCATTGACATTGACGAATTTATTCGGCACTCAATCACAATCATTGAATTTTCATTCGGAATTTGATGAATATACTGAATTGCCAAATGAAAACACTTTATTCGCAACGTATTACAAAAAATATGTAAAGGATTTATTTGATAAACAAAAAAGATTGACTTTTGTTTCGGCATATTTGCCGATGTCAATCACGGAACGTTTATCTCTTGCGGACAAAATTATTGTGTTTGATAATATATATCGAATTAATAAAATAACGACAAACTTTGAAACCAACAAATCTGAATTGGAATTGTCGAACATCCTTGAAGAAAAAGTCTTTGCGGTTAAATCGAATGATCTTACTTTGGATTTATCAAGTGATTTGACAACCGTTGATTCAACATTGTTCACGGTTGACATTTCAAATTTATTGGCTGACGGATTTACAATTCTTGGAACGCCACAAATTCCAATCAACATTCCAACAAATAACACGGTGAAACCAACTTCAAACGTTCCTTGTGTTGTTACTGCGGCGATAATTTCTTCAACAAGGGGCGAGTCATATTGTACTGAATTAAAGTTTTATTCAACAATTGCTGCCGCGGGAAAAATATGCGATCAAGAAAACATTGATGAATATGGTTTCTTATTATCGACACAAGAATCTTATTTGACACAAAGTGATGAAATTGACGTATTAAAGTCAGATTCGAATATTCAAGTTGTACCGGTCAAAAGACAAACGGGATCACCTTCTTTGACAACCGGTGAAAAGGTTACAACAAAAACCGGATTAACTGATCCGCAAACATACTATTCAAGATTTTACGTAAGGACAAACACGACAGATTTACATCCATACAATGACGCGATTTCAAATGTATTTACAAAAACAACGACTTGCGATCAAACAAATGAAATTGAAATAAAAGTGAAATTTGCGGGTGCGGGTGATAATACCGGATATTTTACATTACCTTCATTAAATACAATCAATTTGAATGGATATAATTTTTGCGACACACTTCAAAATGTTCAATCCATTTATCACAACGGACAAGGTTTATATCCGGTCGTCGGTGATAAAATTAAATATTTGTTAAGCGACAACTATCTTGGCGGATCTGGTTCATTACCTTATGACGGATCACCAAATGATTTTGGTTCATTTGCCCTGGCTGACAACAACACAATTTTAAACGGTCAAGGAACAATTTTCAAATATTTAGTGTTTAAAATTTCAACCGCTGAAGTTGTTGCCGTTTATGATTGCCCCCCATCGATATCATTTAATAAATGTGACCCAAATTTATTTGAAGTCGGCGGAAGAATTAACGCATCAAATCCAAAAAGTGCTTCGGGTCAGTTTGGAATTTTAGGTCTTTTGTCGAATCTTAACGTTCACAATGTTGTGTCAAACAAAACAAGAAGTGCGACATGGATCGGAATCATGTATTCAAAATCATACGGCGATCTTGTGGTTGCAACAAACGCTTCAACAATTGAAGCATATCTAACAGACGGGACGACACCAAGCAATGTGTCATTTGAAATTTATGATTCGGACACCACAATCACAAACAACACTTCAATTTCATTTGATTCAAATGGATTTATTGAAAATGGAGTTGCTGAAGTTTATACAACAACAACCGACACATCTGTATTTTACACACGAATGATCATTGGGTGGTGTGATGAATACGCTTATGCCGGTGGAATTAAAACAACTTGGATTTTACCATGATAGACAATATTTTAAATTTACTGCAAATCGCAAAAGAAGAAGGGTGGCGAGGTGAAAACATCGACATCGCCCTTGGAAAAAATAAATTCCCCCAAACGCTCAAGGAAGCAATTAAACAAATAAGACATGAAACAAATTGAAGTTGAATTAATTGCCAAGGCCGACAAGGCCATAAAAGAAGTTCAAGATTTAAAAAACGAACTTGAAGCATCACGCAAGGCAACCGAAGAAATAAACGAAACCGGAAAGAAGGGATTCAAGGGATTAACCAAATCCGTCAAGAATCTTCAAAAGGGTGTTTCCGGAATCAAAAAAGGTTTTGGTGTTGCGGGTGTTGCCGTCAAAGGTTTCATGTTGGCATTGGGTGCGGGTATTTTTAATAAGTTCATTGAAGTAGCACAACAAAATCAAGTGATTGTTGACGCGCTTGGTGTTGCATTTGGAACGGTTTCTTCGGTTGTCAATCAAGTTGTAAATGGCTTGACAAATGCTTATAAATCAGTTCAACAAGCAACGGGCGGTTTTGATGCACTTGGGAAAGTTTTAAAAAACGCATTATTAATACCATTAAACATTGTAAAGACACAATTCTTCGCAATTCAAAAAGGGTTATTATTGACACAAGCTGCGTGGGAAATGTCATTTCTTGGTGGAAAAGACCCGGCAAAAATTGCTGAATTAAACACAAAATTGAAAGAGGTTGATGAAAACCTTAAAAATTCGACAACATCGTTGACAGATAATGTCAAAAACATTGGAACCGGTTTTGGTGAAGCAATTGAAGAAGTTAAAACATTTGGAACCGCTGCAATTGAAAACATAAAAGAAATCGATGTTGCACAAACGGCGGCAAATCAACAAAGAATTCAAGACTTAAAAAATGAATCAAGACTTGCAATCGCTGAAAACGACAAACTTCAATTTAAGTTTCAACTTGCAGCGGAACGACAAAGACAAATTCGTGACGACGTAACGGCATCAATTGAAGATCGTACAAAGGCAAACAACAAACTTGGCGAAGTATTACAAGAACAAGCATTACTTCAAGAAAAAAATGCAAATAAACTTCTTGAATTGAGAAAATTAGAATTAGCTGAGAATCCAAAATCAATTGAAGCAAAAGAAGCCCTTATTGAAGCCGAAAAGAATCTTCTTGATGTCAAAGAAAATATTGCCGGGTTTGAATCTGAACAACGTGTCAATTCTGAAGCATTAGAACTTGAAGCAATTGAACTTGTTAATTCCAAGAAGGAAGCGGAAAATTTACGTTTCATTGAAAAGAAAAGGTTCAACGCTGAAGAAATTGAAGACGAACTTCTTAAACTTCAAGCATTAAAATCGGTCGCACAACAAGAAAAAGAACTTGAAGAAACAAGACTTCAAGAACAAATCGATCGACTTGGAATCGGTACACAAGCGCGTCAAGATGCGGAACAACAACTTCTTAATTTCCGACAAGAAAAAGATTTGGAAATACAAGAACTTGATGGACAAATTGAAGATCAAAAAAAGAAAAACGAAGGCGAAGAAATCGCACGTCAAAGGGTATTACAAGAACAAAAACTTCAACTTGCAAGTGACGCCCTTGGTGGGATTGCTGAATTATTGGGGGAAAATTCCAAGGCAGGGAAGGCCGCGGCAATCGCTCAAGCAATTATAAATTCTTATCTTGGATTTACTGAAGTACTTAAAACACCGTCATCACTTCCCGAACCATTTGGTTCAATTCAAAAGGCAATATCGGCGGCGGGTATTCTTGCAAGTGGTTTAAAAACCGTCAAATCAATTGCATCAACACCGATACCCGGTGGCGGTGGTGGATCGGCTCCAAGTGCTTCGGCACCACAAGCACCGGCATTTAATGTCGTGGGCGCATCACCCGAAACACAACTTGCGACGGCGTTGGGGGATCAACAAAAACAACCGGTCAAGGCTTACGTTGTATCGGACGAAGTTACAAATGCTCAAGCAATGGATCGAAAGATTGTCAAAGGCGCATCAATTGGATAACAAAATTTTAAAAAATTTATTATATTAATATGGATATCATTGAACTTTTTATCGACGAAGAAGACGAAGTTTCTGGAATCGATGCAATAAGTGTCGTCGAAAACCCCGCAATTGAAGAAGATTTTATTGCATTAAAAAATCAAGAATTTAACCTTGCCGAAGTAGACAAGGAAAAACGAATTTTGATGGGCGCGGCACTTGTACCAAACAAACCCATATTTCGACGTTCTGGTGAAAATGAGTATTATATATACTTCAGCCGTGAAACGGTGCGTAAGGCGTCCGAATTGTTCTTTATTCGTGGCAATCAATCCCGTTCGACACTTGAACATGATATTCCGTTGAACGGACTTACCGTTGTGGAATCTTGGATCGTAGAATCCGAACAAGACAAATCACGTCAATACAATATGAATGTTCCGATCGGTACGTGGATGGTTTCCATGAAAGTATTAAACGACGACATTTGGGAAAATTACGTCAAAACGGGCAAGGTAAAAGGATTTTCAATTGAAGCATACTTCACCGACAAAATGGAACGTCCACAAGACAAGTCAGTCAAAGACGATCTTTCGGTAATTGAAGAAGAAGAAAAACAATTTATCATTTCAGAATTAAAATCCATATTGAACGAAGAAAAGGTTGAAATGGAATCATATTCCGATTATCCGGATGCGGTTTCAAACAACGCACAACGTGGAATTGATTTAAATGAAAAGAATGGAAATAAATGCGCAACCCAAGTCGGTAAAATTCGCGCCCGTCAATTAAGTCAAAATAAACCGATTTCAAAAGAAACTTTGGTTCGAATGTTTTCATATTTAAGCCGTGCGCAAGAATATTATGACGAAGGTGACAACGAAGCATGTGGAACAATATCTTATTTATTATGGGGTGGCAAAGCCGGACTTCGATGGGCAACTTCAAAAATGCGTGAACTTGATTTATTATCTGAAGAATTAAAAGAACCATGTCAAAAAGGATATGAAATGATTGGTTTTAAAACAAAGAACGGACGTCGTGTCCCTAATTGCGTACCCGAAGAATAATGTCAACAACAAAAAACACATCTTACAAAGTACACGTGCATCACACTGATCAATCGGAAGTTGATTCTGTTAATATTGAAGACGGTGCAATGCTTCACACAAATGATGCGTTGTATATGGGTCACAATAACGAAAACGTGATTGTTTATCCCCAAGGTGGTGTCAATTCATTAGGTTGGGCAAGATATGATGACACCGAATATGTTGGTGAATCCGACACATTATCTTTGGCCGATGGGGTTGAGGTAGTAATGCCAAACAATGCCGGAAATGTCATTAAAAGTGGTGTCAATGATTTTTACAATGGGTCAACAAAAAAGATTCTTGGATTAAATGATAATGACGTATATATCACAACCGTTGTTTTTAAAACAAAAAGTCCAAACGCAAATCAAACGCATTTAGATTTAAGGTTTGTAGGTGACGGTGAAATTGAAAGGATCCATAAAATTATTGTATACCACAAAGGAAACAACACCGTTCAAAACGAACACGAAGTTTTTCAATATTATACAGATTCAAATTTTGTACAAAATGGGGTTGAAATTAGAATCATGGCTCATGGGGGTAATGCTGAAATTTGGGATGTCATTTATTTTATACAACGAACACAAAATGCAGATTTAAGCTAATGAAATACAACGTCCCATCACACGATCAACGTGCATGTTTATGCCGTGACGGATCATATTCAAGAAAATGTTGCGATCAAGAAGATTATTTCGCTCAAGGTATTGGAAGCATTCACCAAGGTGAAACCGATTCCGCGGGAACAATTACACAAGTCGACAACACAAGAACAATAACAAGATCAAACGGTTAAAAATACAACAAACCTTAATTTTAATTATTAAATAAATATGAATTCAAATGTTATGATAAATCAAATCAAAACTTTACTTGGAATGGAAACAACACTTGCCCAAGTAAAACTAGAGAACGGGACGGTCATTGAGGCCGAAGAAATGGTCGAAGGAAAAGAAGTTTTCATTGTGACCGAAGAAGAACGTATTGCAATGCCGGTGGGTGAATACCAACTTGAAGACGGACAAGTTTTAACCGTTGAAGAAGAAGGAATCATTGCGTCCGTTGGTGCAAAAGAAGAAGCACCGGAAGAAGAAGTTGAAGCCGAAGTTGCTGAAGACTTATCTGAAGAAGTTACTGAAGAAGTGACTGAAGAAAATCTTGAAGAAGAAAAAGAAGAAATGAA